>Ga0299914_10000614_pt1 | contig 21831 bp, 14 predicted proteins | sample RVTome_10_FD_201361 | JGI IMG/M metagenome (GOLD analysis project Ga0299914, IMG submission 201361) | Soil microbial communities from uranium-contaminated site in the Upper Colorado River Basin, Wyoming, United States - RVT153D57 (version 2) ...
TGATTGCGTCGCGACCGTTGGCGGCTTCTGCGACGACCGTCATATCCGGCTGAACGTCCACCAGACCCGCGATCCCCTGGCGCACCAGCGGATGATCGTCGACGGCGAGAATCCGAATCGGCGAGCTGCCACCCTTCAAGACGCATCTCCTCTCTCTTCTGCCGGGCTGCTGGACGCAGAAAGACGTGACCACCAGGAGCGCCTCCGCACGGTCGCATAGACGGCGCCCGCTGGAATCCGCAGCTCCACCTCCGTTCCTGCGCCAACCTCGCTCCACACCGCTAGTTTCCCCCCAATCAGTGCGGCGCGTTCGGGCATACCACGCAGTCCGTAGTGTCCCTCGATGCCCTGGCCTCCGAGCACCGCCGGATCGATTCCCTTGCCATCGTCGCGCACGCGCAATCGGAATTGCTCGTCGTCGTAGCGGATGTCGACCTCGACCCGCCCGGCATGGGCATGCCGGAAGGCATTCCGAAGGGCCTCCGCCGCAATCTTGTAGATCTCGTCGCGAACGATCGGGTGCAGATCTCGGGACTTCCCCTCGACGGCGACGTGGAAATCGGAAGGCCGGTGGGCGCTCGCGTCGGTCGCGAGCTCGTCGCCAAGGGTCCTGACAGCGACCGCGAGATCGTTACGTTCGACGGTCGACGCGCGCAAGCCCTGCACGGCGTCGCGGCCCTCGGTGATCGCCTTCGCCGCGTGTTCAATCGCACCATCCAGTTTCTCTTTGGCCTCGGCCGGGCGTTCCGGCAGCAGGTACGACGCAGTCTGGAACCGCAGCAGCAGACCGTGGAAGCTCTGAAGGAGCGTGTCGTGAAGCTCGCGGGCGATGCGCGTGCGCTCTCCGACGCGCGCGTCCAGCGTCAGGTCGAACTGATGGTGCAATTGCCGGACACGCAACTGGTAACCCGCCCAGAGCAGCGCCAGAAAGAGTCCCGCGCACGTGATGCGAAACCACGTCGTGCCCCACCACGGAGGGAGAATCTCCAGGCGCAGAGTCACTCCCTGTTCATTCCACACCCCGCGATTATTCGAGCCCTGAACGCGCAGCGTGTAGGATCCGGCGGGTAGAGTCGTGAAGGTCGCTATCCGGCGACGGGGGTCCACGCGGTTCCACGAATCGTCAAGCGGCTCGAGCATGTACCGATACTGGTTCCGCTGCGGGTCCACGTAGCTCAGAGCCGCGAACTCGAATGAGAACAGGTTGTGGTCGTGAGACAGCGTCAACGACGGCGTCGCCATGATCGCCTTTGAGAGCACCGAGCCCGGATCCGGCGCCACGGGCAGGTTCTGCAACGAGAATTGCGTCAGGACCACAGGCGGGATGGATGGGTTCTCGACAATCTGCTCCGGCCAGAATGACGTGAGCCCGCTCTTGCTGCCGAAGAACATCTGACCGCGCCGGGACTGGGAGGCGGCCGGATAGCCCTCGAAGGCGCTTCCGGCCAGGCCGTCGCTCTCGTAGAAGTTACTGAAGGTCTTGGTGCGCGGGTCGAACCGGGATAACCCGCCGGCGGTGGCCACCCACAGGTTTCCGTCGCGATCTTCCAGGATGCCGTTGACCGCACTGGCCGGCAGCCCATGTCGCTCGTCGTAAGTCGTGAACTGCTCGCGCTCGCGATCAAATTGCACTAATCCATTGGCGGTCGCTACCCACAGCACGCCGGTGCGATCGATGGCCAGGAAGCTGCCACCCGGAGAGATCCGCTTTCCAGTTCGAACGAGAGTGGGAGAACTTTCCCGGTCCGGCCGTCCGGTTTCGACCGGATCGACCTCGTAAGCAGTGAAGCGCCCGGCGGCCGGATCGAAGCGCTGAAGCGTCCCGCTGATCAACCACAGCAGTCTGTTCGCATCCTCGACCATTGCCGTGACTTCCTGCGGCGATTCGCCGGCCGGCTCGGCCTTCCAGAAGCGAAACCGGCCGGTTGCCGGATCCTCGAGGCGATTGAGTCCATCCGCCGTTCCGGCCCATAGGGAGCCCTGGTGGTCCACCATCAAGCTGAAGACGGCGTCGTTGCTCAGGCTATGGGAATCGGCGGGATCATGCCGGAAGGTGGTGAATCGTCCAGTCCGCGGGTCGTAACGGTACAAACCGCTATATGTGCCGAACCACAGGTGTCCGGAGCGATCCTCGACGATCGAGACTACGTAGCTGGACGGGGCTTCCGGAGCGGACCCCGCTTCTTGGAGAAAGCTGTACTTTCCGCTCTTGCCATCGATGCGCGTCACGCCAAGGGCCCCGCCTACCCAGATGTTCTCCTGGCTGTCCGCGTACACGCTGGTCACGGAAGTGCGCAGGAGACTCTGTGAATTGCCTGGCTCGTGGCGGTAGCGTTTGAACGGCAGCGGCTTTCTCTGAAAGCGGTTCACTCCGGTCGTCGCCGTGCCGACCCAGATGTTCCCCTCCTGGTCTTCGAACACCGACATCAGCAAATCCTCGCTGATGCTGTCCGGATCGGCCGGTGAATGGCGGTACCGGACCGCGCTCCGGCGGCCGGGGTCAACCTTCACCAGGCCGCTCCCCCTCGTAGCCAGCCACAGGTTGCCGTCGGCGTCTTCGTGGATTCCCTCTGCACCGCTAAGCGCTGTGGCAGGCGCCTCGCGGTCCATGAACGAATACAGCGTGAGCTTCCGCGTTCTTCGATCGTAGGACGCCAGCCCGTTGCCGGACAGGTAGATGATCCACAGCACGCCCGAGTGGTCTTCGAGTACCTTGACCGAGAGCGACTCGGGCACGTTCAGGCGGATCCGCTCTGTGACCCGTTCGGTGCGCCGGTCGAATGCTTCCACACCCGCCGCTGTGCACACCCACAGCGTCCCCTCGCGGTCCTCGTACGTCGATCTCACGAGCGCGCTGCTCAGACTCGTCGTATCTGCCGGATCGTGAGAATAGTGGCGAAGCGCGCCGCTCGCCGGATCCAATCGGTACAGACCGGCCTCGGTGGCCAGCCACAACATTCCGAATCGATCCTGGCTGATGTGTGAGACCGGCTTTGCGAGACTGCCTGGCCCCTTGTCGTCGACTGGGAACCGTGTCGACGTTTCCGTGACTGGATCGAAGCGGTCGAGAGATTCGTTGGAGCCGCTCCAGAGAAACCCGGACCGATCCTTGAAAACAAAGTTTAAAAAGCCCCCGGCCGGATAGTTCGGGTTGGCCGGATCGCGGCGGTAGGACCTGAACTGGTAGCCGTCGTACCGGTTCAACACGTTTGAGGTGTTGAACCAGAGAAACCCCTGATTGTCCTGCAGTATGTCGCGGATTTGTCCGGGGGATAAGCCGTCCCTCGTGATCAGATGGGCAAAACGGATGTCTTTGCCGTCGCTTACCGCGAGTTTCACCAACTCGGGTTCCGCTGCGCTCGGAGTGGAGGCAAGCTGAAGGAAGCACACTCCCGCTGCCAGTATTCGCAGCCGGCGTTTCGAGCTCGATCGTGCCAACGGGCTGCCGCTCGTGTTTACCTTGGCCGGCACCATTCCGGAGCGTCCTCCACGTCGGCGAATGGTAACGCAATAACGCAAGACAGGGGGACAAGCCGATCTGCCAGCCCAGACCACTCCCACCGCCTGTGGGCGGTGTGGGGCGGCTTGCGGCCGAACCGATGGCCGCAGTGGCCCGAGCGGACGTTCTGGCCGCGTTTTCCTCTTGACGCCGGCGGACCCCAATGGCTTACTGTTCGGTTACCGACACGACACGGAGTCCCGTGCCAACCGGGAAAGAGCTGGGGGGGTATGGCTACGATCTCTTCGCGCCGGCGCGGCGCGCGAGCGGCCGCGGCGGTCCTGGTCGTGGCCGCCACCGCCTTGGGCGCGATCCCGGCGCTGGCCCAGGCCGTCTACGGCAGCGTGGCCGGCACGGTGCGCGACGCGAGCGGAGCGGCGGTGCCGGAGGCCACAGTCACCATCACCAGCCACGAGCGAGGCTCCGCCGTCACGGTCACCACCAACGCCTCCGGCTTCTACGTCAAGGCTCAGATCCTGCCCGGCCGTTACGAGGTCAAGGCCGCACTGCCAGGCTTCAAGTCGAAGGTGGTGTCATCGGTGGTCGTGAGTGTGGACACCCAGACCCTCGTCAACTTGGATCTCGACGTGGGCGAGATCACCGAGGAGCTGGTGGTGGCGGCCTCGGAGGGCCAGCTGCTGAAGACGGACCGGGCCGACGTCTCCACCACCTTCGAGCGCAAGCAGCTGACCGAGCTGCCGGTGCTGGACCGCAACTTCACCAAGTTCCTCCTCCTGGTCCCCGGCACCCAGACCCTGCAGTGGCAGCAGAACGCCGCGGAAAACCCGCAGCGCTCGGTCCTCACACAAGTGAACGGCCAGAGCTTTGCCAACATCGGCTACCAGCTGGACGGGATCGACAACCGCGACGCGATCCTCGGCATCATCGTGGTGAACCCTCCGCTGGAGTCCATCGGGGAGTCGAAGTTCACGTCCCAGAACTACAACGCCGAGTTCGGCCAGGCTTCGGCGGGCCTGGTCTCCGTCCAGACCAGGTCCGGGTCGAACGACCTCCGGGGCAGCGCCTACGAGTTCCTTCAGCGAGACGATTTCCAGGCGCGGAACCCGTTCACACAGTTCCAGAGGAATCCGCTCACGGGCAAGCACCTCCCCGACAGCAGCCGCGACCAGTTCGGCGGCTCGTTGGGCGGGCCCATCGTGAGGAACCGCTTCTTTTTCTTCGGCACGTATGAGCGTACGCAGGCGGACGAAGGACGGACGCACCTGCTGACGGTGCCCACCCTCCGGGCGCGCACGGGCGACCTCGGGGAGTACACCGCCCAGATCTACGACCCGGACGGGGGACTGCCGCCCGACCAGCGCCCTCCTTTCGCCGGCAACGTCATCCCGCCGGAACGGCTGTCTGCCCAGGCGGTGGCCATCCTCCAGCTCGTGCCCGTGCCCAACGCTCCCGGTACAGCCAACGGCACTCGCGACAACTTCGTGGCCTCCGGCACCACGGCCACCCGGCAGAACAACCTGGTCGGCAGGGTCGACGGCCTCATCAGTCAGAGCGTCAACGCGTTCGCCCGCTACAGCCTGTTCGATAGCACCATCGACGCCCCGGTCGCCTTCGGACGGGCGGGGGGCCCGGGCTTCGGTCCCGGCAACGGCTTCGGGGGCACATCGGAATCGACAAACCACAGCCTCGCCTTGGGTCTCGACTACACTCTGTCGCCCGCGTCCGTGCTCGACATCCGCTTCGGCTATCTTCAGTACAAGGTCGACGTGCTGCCCTTCGACTACGGCACGCGCCCGGCCACCGAGATTGGCATACCGGGCCTGAACTTCGACAACACCTTCACTTCCGGGCTCCCGGCCTTTTACATCGGGGACTTCGGCACCGGGGCGGGGCTCAACCTCGGCTCGTCGCTCGCCGTCAACGCGTGCAACTGCCCACTGGCGCAGGACGAGAAGGTGTTCCAGGTCGCGGCGAACTTCACCAAGTCGGCGGGGAACCACACCCTGAGGTTCGGCGCCGATGTCCGGCGGGCCTACAACCTCCGCGTCCCAAGCGATCGGCACCGCGCGGGCGAGATGGTCTTTGCCCCCGAGCTGACCCGGGGGCCGTCGGGCGGGGGCAGCGGGCTGGCCACCTTCCTGCTCGGTCTGGTGGGAGGCAACGTGGCCTTTGCGGGCGGCCGCGCGGGCTTCGAACGGTACGTGAGCACGTCCACCGACGCTCGAGAGCGCCAATGGCGCCACGCCTATTATGCCCAGGACACCTGGCGGCCCGGCGGCCGGTTGACCTTGAACTACGGCCTGCGCCTCACCGTCGTGAACCCCGAGACGGTGAACGCGCCGGGCAACGGGGGACGGGTCGTCCTCGAGACCGGGCAGACGCTGGTGGCGGGCAAGGCCGGCGTCCCTCTCGACCTCGGCGTGGAGAACAGCTTGAACTGGGGACCGAGCGTCGGCGCGAGCTACCAGTTTAACGAGAGGACTGTAATCCGCCTCGGCTACGGCCGCAGCTACGACATGGGCGTCTTCGGCACGACCTTCGGGCACTCCGTGACCCAGAACCTGCCCGTGCTGGCTTCACAACAGGTCGTGGGAGCGAACAACTTCGAGAGCGTGTTCAACCTGGCCCAGGGGCCGCCTCCACCGACCTTCATCACTGCGGACAGCTTCCCGTACCCCAGCGGGGTAGCCTTCCGGGCCCGACCACCCAAGCAGCGGCTGGGAGCGCTCGACGCCTGGAACCTCACCGTGCAGCGGCAGGTGGGCCAGACGGTCTCGGTCGAGCTGGGCTACGTAGGAAACAAGGGCACCCACGTGTTCTTCGGGGACGGCCCCGACTTCGACGCGAACGCGCCCACGATCATCGGGTTCGGCACGCTCAGCACCAATCAGCGGCGTCCCTATTTTGCCGGACCCGTGACCGGCATCGACGGGGGCAGTATGGGCGCGGCCTACGGCTGGACGCAGCAGATCGCCTACCACTGCCAGTGCGCGGACAATCACTACGACGCGCTCCAGGCCCGGGTGGTGCGGCGATTCCAGGACGGGTGGTCGCTCCTCGGGCACTATACCCTCCAATCGATCCGTAACTACAGCTCGGATGGCAACCCGCTGCTCCAGCGCTCGGTCAATTGGGGCACACCGGAGTGGTCTCGCAAGCACGTCTTCCAGGTACTGGGCAGCTACGAGATTCCGGTCTGGAGCGGCAACCGCTGGCTGGGAGGCTGGCAGGTGAACGCGATCGCGGCGGTCAGGAGCGGCCTGCCGTTCAACGTGTCGTACCGCGACGCGGGCGCCGACCGCGACGTGGGCCCCAACCGCCCCGATCTCATCGGCGATGCGAGGGTAGGCAGCGGGGACGGCATCAACGAGCCCTATTTCAACGCCACGCCGATCGGCACGCCGGGAAGCGCGTTCGGCCGGCCAGCGCGCGGGACGTTTGGTAATCTCGAACGCAGCGCCTTCCGGGGCCCCTCGTTCTGGAATGTGGACGCCTCGCTGTTCAAGCGCTTCCGCCTCGTCGGCACCTCCGACCTGGAGTTCCGGCTGGAGGTCCAGAACGTGTTCAACCACGTGAACCTTGGCCTGCCCGACGCGCAGGTGGGCGTGTCCGGCAATGACAACCCACGGGCCGGGTTCATCAACGGCGTGGACGCGAGCTGGGTGCCGCGGAACCTGCAGTTCGGCTTCCGCCTCGTCTTCTAGCGAGGCCGCTGCGCCTAAGACCCTCGAGGCTCCGCCTCGCTAGATCGCATTGCTTGATAACGCCGCGCTGTCGCGCGGGCGGCCTTGACCGAAAACTTGACTCAAAAACTCAGCATCGAGTCGGTCAAGGCCTCCAGGGAGCGCGTGGCAGCAGGTGCGCCGCGCTGCGAGATCCCGCTGGCGGCTGGGTGACGACGACCCACAACATGCACCCGTTGCGCCGAGATGCTCCCGCGCGGAAGTGGGACCGAGTTCGCTCGCCTTCACGTAACAAAGCGTGCTTTCGAACCGTCCGTATCCGACGTCATCAAGGGTGCTCGTCGGAGCTGTAGTGTGCTCGAGACGCCGACATCCCGACGTCAGAGCGGAAGACGATGAACGGTTCCACCGAGAAGCGGAAACCGCCCATCGTCCTGCATGGGGTGGGCTTGGAGGCGGGAGCGTCAGCCGTGCCGACACCGAGCGGGTCGAAGGAATCGCCGCGATGCGGCCGAGGCCGCACGTTGGCGCATGAGACCCGCGGTAAGGACCCGCGAATCAGTTCTCTGCGTGTCGCGAGGACCGAATCGATTCGAGTCATGCACCTGGAAATGGCAACTCACGTGCCATCCACAGCCACGTCCAACATGAGCATTCATTCAACGATGCGGTTCGATGTACACGAGGCATCGCGTCAAAACAGACGCCATGCGTGTGCATGCGCGACCCAGCAGGCGCGAGTGACTTCTGGTAGCCTCCTCGATCGGCAGGAGCCGATGACCCGTGTCCGCAGAGAACCAGGATACGCGCAGCCCTCGACGGGTGACCACCAGCGTCGGGTGATCGGCGCTGTGAGACGCCGTCGCCAGCTCGCGGGGCGCGGAGAACGTCTGCCCGCCGTCGCGAGACGTCGCAGCCATGAGTGAGGCCGACTGCCCCCGCGCCTCCTTCCAGACGATCACCACGCGGTCGCCATTCACATGTACCGCAGAATGCCCGACGCCCGGCTGGGGCGGCCCGAGCCGGCGCGGCCGCTCGCGCATCGCCCCCTCGCGATCGAACCGCGCGTAGAAGGCCCCGGGTCCCTGCGGGCTTTCACCGGTGAACCAGACGGCATGCAGCGTGCCGTCGCGGCCGGCCGCGAGCGCCGGGCCGTGATGCGGGCACGCCCCGATCACCCAGCCGTCGCGCGTCAGCCGGCGCGGCGTCAGGAACTACCCGTCGCGCGTGATGCGGACGAACGCATGGTCCCGCACGCTGCCCGGCATGATGTCCCGCCACGCGAGCACGAGATCGCCGGCCTGGTCGAACACGGCGGCCAGGCGGCAACACTCGCAGACGTGATCCTTGACCTTGCGGTTCGGCGCGAAGCTCGCGCCGCGATCGCGGCTCACCGTGTAGTAAACCGCCGCGCCCTCGTAGGGCCGCGACGCCGCTTTCGCCCGCTCCTGGTCGCGCTTGTCGATCCAGGCAACATGCACCGCGCCGTCCGGTCCGACGATGAGCGCATCGAATCGATGTCCGGTTTCGAGCCCGTCGTCGTTGACCGTGCGCGGCGGGTCGAAAGTGCGGCCGCCGTCGAGCGACCGCGAGAACCGGACGTCGCCCGTATATGGCTGGCGACCTTTGCGGGTGTAGGTCACGTATAGCTCGCCGCGGGGACCGACCGCCAGCTTCGGCCGCGATTCGCCGTTCGCGTCGATCGGCTCCGGCTCGCGCGTGACCCGCACCGGGGCGCCGAAAGTCTGCCCGCCGTCGGTCGAGCGGCTGACGAGCACGTGCTGCTGCCCTTCCACCCACACGCGAAAGAGCATTCCGTCGCGGCCGGGAACCACCATCGGCGTGTGATAGGGCGCGGCGGTCGCGGCCGCCGGTGCGGGATGGTTGTGCTGCGCGGCGGCGGCGGCGAAGAGGACGAACAGTGCGAACGTGATTCGGCCCTTCATCAGCGCCTCCAGTCGATCTCCACGCCGGCAAAGACGGTGCGCGGGCGGCCGGGCGCGAGCTCGCGGCCGCGCTGCAGCGTGTACGACGCGCTCTCCGCATAACGCCGATCGCCGGCGTTCAACAGCCGAGCGAAGAGCCGCACGTGGGGCGCCGCCTCCACCTGGGCGCGCAGGTTCACCAGCGCGTGGCCGCCGTAGCGGGTGGTGTTCGCCGCATCCATCCAGTAGGGCCCGAGATACACCAGCTCGACGCCGGTGCGCACGCGCGGCACCGGCTGCACGAACGCCATGGCGGTGCCGAAATGCCGCGGCGCGGCGTCCTGATCGAGCCCGCTGAACTCGAGCCCGGCGCCCGGATCGACGACCCAGTCCTCGTAGGTGTGCCTCGCGTAGGTGTAAGCGACGCGAACACCGCCCCGCGCGCCAATCCCGTAATCGAGCGCCGCTTCGACGCCACGGTGCCGCGTATACCCGGCATTCACCGACCGCGTCGAGCCATCAACCGGGTCGCGGAACGACAGGATGTCGTCGCGCTTGTCGAGCTGATAGACCGAGGCGTCGATCGAGAGCCCTGGTCGGGGGACGAGCCGGACGCCGACTTCGAGGTTGTCGGCACGCACTGCGTCGAGGTCGATCGTGTTCCGGGCCGATCCCTGTCGGAACAGTTGGCCCTCCGAGGGCGCGCGGAACGCGTGCCGATACGAAGCGAATAGATTCGCGTGATCGCTGACCTGGAACGTCCACCCCACCTTCGGGCTGACGTGCGTGAAGGTACGAACAGCGTCGGCCGGACGGCGGTGCCGGGGGAGTGTCCGGCGAGCTGAGCTGGTCATCGTAGTCGTAGCGCATCCGGTCGGCGCGCACCCCAAGGCTGACGCGCATCCGCGGCGTCGGCGAGAAGTCGGCCTGGACGTAGGGCGAGACGGACGCGAACGCTACGTCGTACTCGTAGATACGCGCGTCCGTCGTGTAGCTGCTGAAGATCGGGCGGCCGCTCGGCAATCCCGATGCGCTCGTCCGCGGCCGAACGATGTCCTCGATGCGGGCGCCGGGACTGACGTCGACGTCCACGCCCGCCAGCAGCGTGGTCCGCATCCGGGTGAGGTCACGCTGCCACTTCGCGAGCAGCCCCACCGAGGCGTTGTCGGTCGTGTAGACGGTCGGGTCGAAGGTGAGCGTCCAGTTCGGCAGCAGTTCCATGGTGTCGTAGCGGAAGTACGGCACCAGGTTCCAGGACGTGCGCGCCCCCGCCCGTAGTCGAGCGACGCGCGGTAGGCGCGGACCGATCGAAACGACACCGGCGTGAGGTTTCCGCGCGGGGCCGACAGATAGTCGATTTCTGGCAGGGCCGAGCTCCCGGCGGTCTGTTGCTCGATGCGGTTCAGCGACACCAGCGCTTTCATCAGCGATCCGGACCGCGCCCGATCCCACCGGAGCGTCCCGCTCTGCCGGTCGTACGCCGTGGCGTCTCGCCATCCGTCCGACTCCGTCAGGTTCAGCGTGTAGCGAAGACCGTCGACTCCGCTCGACCAGTTGCCACCAGTGAGGAAGCGCCGGAACCCGAGTTCGCCCGCTTCGAGCGTGGCGTCGAGCCCCGACCGCTCGAGCGACGACCGCGTCATCACGTTCACCACGCCGCCAATCGCGTCGCTGCCGTACAACGCCGACCCCGGCCCGCGCGTGACCTCGATGCCATCGGCCGCGGGCAGGTTAATCTCGTAGAGCGCGTTGTGATTGAAGAAGCCGGTCGATCGGGTGGGAACTTCGTCCTCGAGAAACAGGTAGACAGGGCTGGTCGTGAGCGGCTGGCGGATCGCAGTCTGATGACCCTCCCCGCCGGTGACGTTCACCCACACCCCAGGCACGGTTCCCATCACCTCGCTCGGATGCGACGGCCGCGTCTCCGCAAGGAGCTCGCGCGACACGGCACCGACGCTCGCCGGCGTCTCCCGCTTCAGGCGTGCGCCGCGCGCGTCGGTGACCGTGACCGCTTCGGAGAGCCTGACCTCGAGCCGCAGCACCGTTCGCGCCACCGCGCCAGGCCGCACCACGACGACTATCCGCACCTGAGCGAGCCCGTCGTCCGAGCGCGACGACACGACCCAGTGGCCCGGTTCTACGCCGGCGAACGCGAACGCGCCCCCCGCGTCGGTGCGCGTCTCCGCCATCGGCGCATCGCCCTCGGAAGACGCAGCGGAGGCCAGCCTCACGGCCAGTCCGGCAAGGCCGCCGACGCCAGGCATCTTCACCGTCCCACGGATTTCTCCGGTCCGATCCGACGGTGCTGAAGGTGAAACCTGGGCGAACCCGCGCCCGGTCATGAGCGCGAACAACGCGAAGAGGAGAGCAACAGCCCGGAATTCCATTTTTCGATTCTTTCCGCGATCGTGGAAGTACGGTCCCGACCGTGACGCGCCAGGAAAGGGCAACGGCGATGCCAGCGCGGGATCCTGGCAGACACGCCCGAAATACGGGTCGTTCTTGCGGCCGCCGCGCGTACGCCTGTGTGTTTTCGGGGTGCGTGCGATCACACGCGGCGGGTGCTCACGAGGGCACGGTCCATTCCGTCGGCGCCGGCGCCGCATGATGGGATCCGAACGGAATGAGTCGCTAGAGCGGACCGTGCCGATTGCCGGTCCGATACGAGTGGCGGGGCTGCTGAATGGTGACGCGCACACTGCGTGGTTTCAGACGCGCGCCGGCCGCCGGCCACACGCGGAATTAGCGCATTTGCGCCCGTTTCCCGCGCGTTGGCCAGCGGCATCCCCGTTGCCCTTCCACTGGCCGTCGCAGCAGCGGATTCAGCTGCCGAATTGGAGTACGGACGATGGCCAAAGGTCGTGTTGCTGTCCCTGTAGTCGCCGCAGCGTTTGCCGTTCTGTTTTTGGGCCTCGGAAGTTACCTCGGGGCCCGACCCAGCGTCGACCCACAGCAGGAATTGGCGGCCCTGCGCGCAGAGATCGATCTGTTGCGCAAACAACAAGAGCTCGCGCCGACGCGTACACCCGGCATGTCGCCACCGCCTCCTGTTGTTGAGGCCCCCGCATTCGATCACGAGAAGCGCGCCGCGATCGTCGCCGATGTCAAGCGTCAGCTCCAGACCGAAATGGGCCTGTTGCCGCTGACGCTGATTCGCGATCGCCGGCACAGTTTCGTCGAGCTCCACTCATACGACGACAGAGGTGCCAGCAGCTACGGCACCGCCGGCTACCTTGGCAACGGCTATTTCATCACGGTCAAGCATGGCGTGGTTGCCTTGGGCCAGGAAGGTGCCTCCGATCCGCGTGTCATCAACTCCATCGAGTTGATGATCGACGGGCGTCCGATCAGCGCGCGCGTGGTTGATGCCGGCGATGCTCGCGTCGAGGTCGACCCAGGCGACTGGGCGATCCTCAAGGTCAAGGAGAACATCGATCTCCCGGCATTGAATGTCGCGCTGAACTATCAGTTCGAGTTTGCCGATCCGATCTTCCGTCTGGGCAACGACTACTCGAAGGGCATCGTCGTAGCGACCGGGTACGTCGGCCAGCGGACTCCCAACCGGCTGGTCACCTGTTTGACGGACGGCCACCCCGGCGTGTCCGGCGGCGGTGTGCTGAACGCCGAGGGTCGGCTCGTCGGCATTCCCGTCGGCCGAATGCAGGGGGATTTCCGGTTCTCGTTCATTCTGCCGCTTCGCGATGAGATGTTCCGGAACGTGAGGTTCGGGCCCGCAGCGACGTCAACCGTCCCTTCACGATCGAGCTCCAGCAAGTTGAAGTAGCCAGCGACACTCCAGGAGCGATCGCGTCTGTCATCGCTCGCAGTTTGAAGTCGGAGTGAAGCAATGGGCATCAGGAAAGACAAGCATCGGCCTCTTCGTTATCGGAGGGCTCGTGCTGTTTGGGATCGGCATGTTTTTAACTGGAAGGCGCTCGATTTGACCGAGCAGGGGAGAAATTCTAAAGAGGCAAGAACCAGTGTTAAGAATCTCATGCTGCCGCTGCGAGGAGTGACTCCTCTCGTCCAACTTCATCGACAACCCTTAGCACATGGTTCATGATCACGTCATGTCCGTACTTCGGAGAAAGTATTGCTTTGACTATTTCCATCGCTTCGCCATGGGTCTTCTGACTTCGAGCAACGGCGGCTTGGTATTTATCAACAGCCATCAAAATCCTGTTTTCAAGCCTATCTACATATTCATTGCTCGAACACCCATACGGGTCTATTCCCCTATCCGCATGATGGCTCCCTGCGATAACCCTCGCCCGAACAGGTATGTCTCTCGAGTCAGCTTCGAGAATGTCGTGCGTCCAGTAACCATGACGATCCCAGAATGCGCGCATGGTGTCGTTTGAACGCAGGCCGCATGAGCCAAGACGCTCGAGTATGCTCTCTGCGTCCTCGGAAGAGAAGTTCGTGCGCGCCGTCTCGGCAATCGTCTGATCTGGATCCGCGACATTCTCCACAGCGTACAGTTTCACGATTGCTTCCTGGGTTGCCTGTGGTGCGTCGAACGGTCCAGATTTGCCGATATCGTGGAGATAAGCGGCAATCGACATGTCACGGCTGCTGGCCGCATCCAGCTTCGATTGAAGCTCGGGTTCGAGGATGCTCGCTATGCGGTCCAGTACCTCCAGGCATATCCGCCGTACCATTCTCGAATCGTTGTTAAACCGGGCGGCTAGGACCTCGATCAACTCCATCCTGTGCGCAATCGCCGCGGCGAAACGCTGGAGGCCGACCGTATGAAGTTCGGCGTCAATCCTGTCATGAACATCGCGCATGATTGGCTTCCTTCGCTCCGAACGACGCATGACGTCACTCCTCACCACACGGCACTCCTTCGCGATTACGCGCTCATGGCTTGCTCGAGTCGGTACTTTCGAATCCGGAGGTGGAGCTGCGTGCGTGATAACCCAAGTCTCCGCGCGGCCTTGGTTTTGTTTCCGCGGCAATCGTTCAAGACCTTCGCAATCGTGGTGCGTTCGACGACGCCCAGATCGGTGGTGTCAGCGCGTGTTGACTTCGCGCCTGATTGCAGGCGCAAATGGCTCACGTCGATCGGCCCGCCGTCACAGAGGATCGCGGCCCGTTCCAAGACATTGCGAAGCTCTCGCACGTTGCCGGGCCACTCGTACCGGAGCAGCGCGGCTCGTGCTTCGCGCGTGAGTTCAGCGGCTGGTCGTCCGAAGGACCTGCCGATCTCCTGCAGAAAGCTGTCGCTCAGCGGAACGATGTCCGAGGCACGATCGCGCAGCGTCGGAATCTGGATGTCGAAGACGCCGAGGCGGTAGAACAGGTCCTCGCGAAAGCTGCCGCGCTCGACCGCTTTCCGCAGGTCGCGGTTGGTCGCGGCGATCACCCGGATGTTCGCCTTGACGAGTCGTGTGCCGCCGAGGCGCTGGAACTCGCGTTCCTGAAGCACGCGCAGGAACTTTGCCTGCGCGGAGAGGCTCATCTCGGTCACCTCGTCGAGGAACAACACGCCGCCCGATGCCAGTTCGATCTGGCCGGGCTTTGCCTGGTGCGCGCTCGTGAAGGCGCCGCGCTCGTATCCAAACAGCTCGGACTCGAGCAGCTGCTCGGGCAACGCGGCGCAATTCAGCGCGACGAACGGCCGGTTCCTGCGCGGAGACGCGGCATGGATGAACCGCGCGACGACTTCCTTGCCGGTGCCCGAGTCGCCGGTAATGAGCACGGTCGTATCAGTCGCGGCGACCTGCGTCGCGTCGCGCAGCACCCCGCGCCATTCCACAGACTCGCCGACGATGCGCAGGTGGGTGGCCGCCGTCGGATGTTCGAGAACTCGCGGCACGGCGGCGACGATACGCTGGGCACGATCGTCGTCGATCTCGTGGTCCGTCTTTGCGATAGCCAACATCGTCATTGCCCTCCCTGTTCTCGGCGATTGTCGGCGTTCGCAGCGGCTGCCACAACCTCCGTTCGGGCGCATTCATGCGCTCAGAAATCGTCGGCGGTGCGACTGATTCGAGGGTCTTGAGGAGACTCTTTCGGGTGGGTGCCGGCTGGCGTGGCCGGACAACTGAAGGCGGTGCGAAGGGTTCGAGGTCGTGAAAGACTCAGCACTCAGTGCGCGTGCGGATGTGGCCGCCGCGGGGGTGCTTCGATGCGCTTCCATCCGAAGAGTCGGGCGTCGATCGAGATCCGGCCGGGTCCGAGCGTCGTCAGCGCGCCGGCGATGGTTGCTGCCAGGAGGCGTCCAACGGGAGGTTCGCCCGTCGTGAGGATCTCGGAGATCATGACTGCGGCGACCACCGCACCAGCGACTGGGGTCCATAACCCCGCGATCAGAAGGAGCGCCGCCACTGCCAGCGACGCGTAGACGATGATGATGTGCAACGGCGGATCGCTCCACAGCCTCGGGCCAGCGTGCCCCAGAACGACGGCGCCGACGACCAGTCGCATCAGCAGCAAGGCGATCCCTGGCCAGCCGCCGGCGAACGTTGAATACAGGCGTCGCAACACGTACCTCGACACGATTATTCATTGTGGCGGCGCTACTGCGCCCCCCCCGACGGGGTCGCCGGGGTGACTCTTTAGGGTCGGCGGCGACAGGTGTGCGGAGGGGCCGGCACGTTGCTAGACGCTGGAGAGGTCAATGATTCCTCTCTTCAGGCCGATGATCGCCGCGTGCGTCCGGTCATTCGCGTCCAGTTTCGCAAGAATGCTCTTGACTCGCCCTTTGACGGTGTCTTCCGTAATGCGGAGCTGGTCCGCAATCTCCTTGTTCGCGTTCCCGTCGGCGATCAGGCGCAACACAGCGACTTCTGCTGGTGTGAGGGTCTGATCGCTCATATGCTGGGCGACCTGGAACGAGATCTCGGGCGACAGACTCCTCTTGCCAGCATGGACCGCTCGGATGGTTTGCAGTAATTCCGAATGCAGTGTGTTTTTGAGCAGGTAGCCCTGGGCACCGGCCTTCAGGGCGCGGAGAATGTGAACGTCGCCCTCGTAGGTCGTCAACACGATAAGTCTTGCTTCCGGGGACTCCGTTCGAATGGCGATGAGCGCGTCGAGGCCGTTCATTTCCGGCATCTGAATGTCCATCAACGTCACGTCCGGACGATGCGTGCGGAACTGGTTGATTGCGTCGCGACCGTTGGCGGCTTCTGCGACGACCGTCATATCCGGCTGAACGTCCACCAGACCCGCGATCCCCTGGCGCACCAGCGGATGATCGTCGACGGCGAGAATCCGAATCGGCGAGCTACCGGTCATGACGTCTCTCCTCGTACGTGTGTCGGCGTCTTACGTGCCAAGAGCCGTGACCACCAGGAGCGACTCGGCGATGTCGCGTAAACGTTGCTCGCAGGCAGACGCAGCTCAACCTCCGTCCCCGCGCCGACTTCACTCCACACCGCCAGTTTCCCTCCGATCACCGCGGCGCGTTCCGGCATACCACGCAGTCCGTAGTGTCCCTCGATGCCCTGGCCTCCGAGCACCGCCGGATCGATCCCTGTGCCATCATCCCGCACGCGCAACCTGAATTGCTCGTCGTCATAGCGGATCTCGACCTCGACACCTCCGGCATGGGCATGCCGGAAGGCATTCCGAAGGGCTTCCGCCGCAATCTTGTAGATTTCGTCACGAACGATCGGGTGCAGCTCGCGCGTCTGGCCCTCGACCGCGACACTGAACGCGGGCGGCTGGTGGGCGCTCGCGCCGGTCGAGAGCTCGTCGCCCAGGATCTTGACAGCGACCGCGAGATCGTTACGTTCGATGGTCGACGCCCGCAAGCCCTGGACAGCGTCCCGGCTTTCGGTGATCGCCTTCGCCGCATGGTCAATCGCTATATCCAGTTTGTCTTTCGCCTCTGCTGGGCGCTCCGGCAGCAGGTACGACGCGGTCTGGAAGCGCAGCAGCAGACCATGAAAGCTTTGCAGCAGTGTGTCGTGCAGCTCCCGCGCGATGCGTGTGCGTTCTCCGACCCGTGCGTCGAGCGTACGAGCAAACGCGTGTTGCACACGGCGGATCCGATACCGGTGAGCCCCCCACAGGAGCGCCACGAACGAAACCGCGGAGACTGCGCGAAACCAGGTCGTCTGGTAGTACGCCGGAGCGATCGAGAACTGCAGTGTGGCGGCGCGCTCGTTCCAGACGCCGTCGCTGTTGGCCGCCATCACCCGGAACGTGTACTTCCGCGGGGGCACATCGGTGTAGAACGCCTGCCGCCGCGGACCGGCCTCATGCCAATCGCCGTCGTAGCCATCGAGCTTGTAGCGAAACTTGACCTTCTGTGGGATCGAGAAGGCCGGCGACGTGTAGTCGATCTGCAAGTCGCGCACGTGCGGCCCAACCTCGAGGTTCTCAATAGCCGCGAATTCCTTGCGATCGACGATCAGGGATTCGACGGAAGCTGCCGCCGGCCTGGCTGGTTGCGAGATCCTCGACGGGTCCAGCATCTGTACGACGACTCCGCTGGAAAACCACACGCGCCCATCCGAAGTGGACGCCGCCGCGTTGAAAGAACCGATGTTTGGCTGGGCGCCGTCGAACGCATCGTAGACGCGGTTCCGAATTATCGCATCGGGGTTCGCCCACCAATTCTGGAGCTCGGCGTCCGAGAAACCCACGACGCCGCACCGGGTATACAGCCACCAATGCTTTTCCTTGTCCTGAACGAACGCGAGGACGAAGTCGCAGGGCAGGCCGTTTTTCGTGGTCATCCGCCGGACTGTGCCCGCACGCCAGCCCAGCAAACCGTTTTCGGAGCCGATGAGAACCGAGCCATCCGCGCCAGCGACGATGTGCCGATTCAACGGAGAACTTCTGGGATCGAGCGGAATCGTCGTTTCAACCTTGCCGTTCCGCATCAACACCACGTCTCCTGTTGATGCCGCGATCCAAATCCCTCCGTGCGGGTCCGGAGCGAAGTGATGAGATCCAGGCGGAACTTGCGCGGCCGGGAACACGTCGCGCACCTGGAAATCGCGTATTCGCACGACCTTTCTTGGTCTGCCGCATGCTGCCCAGACACTTCCTTCGACATCCTCGGTCAGTCCAACCACCATTCCGAGTGGCTGGTGGTCTGGTTCCGGCAGACGACGGAACCGCCCATCCTTGAAGAGATACAGTCCGTCGTCTACTCCCACCCACATGTTCCCCGCGCGGTCTTCCAGCATCGCGGCGACTTGGTTCCCCGGAAGACCATCGCTCCTGCCGATGGACGTGACCGTCCCGTTCCTGATGCGATCGAGCGACCCGTTATTTGCCACCCAGACCGTGCCGTCTCGAGTGGCCAGAATGCCCGCTGCCAGATCCTTTCCCAACCCTTGTACAGCCGAGAAGGTGACGATGCGCGGGTCGCGGAAACTGTCGATGCCGCTCGTGGTTCCCGCCCAGACGATGCCCTCGCGGTCTTCAAAAAGGGCCCACACGGAATCGCCGGAAAGGCCGTCCGTCTGACGGTAGCGTTCGACAGCCTGCCCGTGGATACGAACGACACCTCCTGCATCGGTGCCGACCCAGAGATTGCCGTCCCGATCTACCATCAGACTGGTGACGCTTACTGTGCTTCCATCGAAGTGCGGGGTCACGAACGTTTTCAGAACACCGTCGCTCAGCGCTTGAAGCCCCAGCCCTGGTCCCGCCTCGAACAGGCCCACCCAGAGCGTTCCATCGGGCGTGCGGGCCAGACTCGATATGGGGGCTTTGACCGGGTACGTCTCGGACACGCCACCACGCTTCCAGCGAACGAGGGCGGTCGATCCTCCCAGCCATAAGCCACCGCTCCCATCGGGCAGCACCGCATTGATCTCGCTAAGCGGAAGCCCATCGTTCTTTCCGAAACACCTGACCCCGTGGTCGCTGGCGCTGCAGAGCGGCGCGTCTTCTCCGCGTAGCCCGACCCACACAGTGCCGTCAGGATCTTCGCTGATGCTTTGAAAGCCATGAGTGCCTGCCAACTCGAAATGCGAAGCGACAACCCCCTTCTTCAGGTGAACGAGCTCTCCCGCGGTTACCCAGAGACCGCCGGCGCTGTCGGCAAAGACTTTCCCTGAAGGACCGGGAGGGACGGGCCAACGTACGAACCGAACACCGTCGAACCTGTAGACCTCGCCTGGGAGAGATAACAACCAGAGAAAGCCGTCGGAGGTTTGGGTGATCGAGAACATGCCGGCCGGCAGCGAGCCATCCTGGATTCGCCAGGACGTGTGGATGTACTGCGTGACTCGCTTGTTCGGATCCAAGCCATAGGCGGGACCCGACGACGCGAGTACGCAAACGAGCATCCACCCCAGACTGGCCGCAGTCGTGGCGCAGGCCCGGCCAATACGAAGGACGAGCGGTCGGAGAGGATTCATGGTTCCCACAGTCGCGACGGCGCCACCTACGAATGCGTCAGCCGCTCGGTCACCGGCAGGACACAGTGTGGCCCTTGCACGCTTCCGGTGCAACGGATTTCCGCGCCGCTGATTGTGAGATTCGAGCGGCGGAACGGCTCGAAGATGATGGAGTTCATCGACCGCGAAACAGCGTGGACCCGAGAAAGTGTCCCCACTGCTCGCGCAGGATCCGCTTCATCCGACATGACTGGCGCATTCTAACCTCCCACACGCGATTTCCGTCGCCGCCCAATTCTCTGGACGGTGACTCACGTTCCGTCACACATCAACGATCGTGCCGACAAGCAGACACAAAAGATCGTGCGCTCGGGTCGAACTGGCGCCGACGGTTCGAACGAATTCACACACACAGCGTCATTGCGAACGGTCCGCTGTCCAGCATGCTCAACAGCCGGATCGCACTCCCGCCGTTTTCGAGAAGGTGCAGGTCGGAAGACGATGAACAGTTCCGCCGAGCAGCGGAACCGTCCATCGCCCTGAAGAAGGTGGGTTCGATGGCGGGAGCGTCAGCGTGCTGACGCCGAGCAAGTCCAAGGTAATCGCTGCGATGCGGCCTTGACGCCGCACTGGCGAATAGGACCCGCGGTAGGAACCGTTCGAGTCACGTATCTGGAAATGGCAACTCGCATGCCAGCTACCTTCATCGCTAAAGCGAGCGTGTGCCGATTGCCGTCGGATACCGAGTGGCGAGGCTGCTGAATGGTGACGCGCACACTGCGTGGTTTCAGGCGCTCGCCGGCCGCCGGCCACACGCGAATTAACGCGTTTGCGCCCGTTTCCCGCGCGTCGGCCAGCGGCATGCCCGTTGCCCTTCAACGGCCGTGCGCGGCAAGTAGTCAAAGAACGGGAGGCCTGAAATGAATCCTATGCAGTGGCTGCAGGAAGAAGAAATCAAGCGGCTAGAGGCCATGCTGGACATGCCTTCAGCGCCAGAGCGTGAGCCTTCGCGCCAAGAGGTCCGCGTCGAAGTCCAGAGAGTCCGTAAACAGAAAGCAGAATAGTCAAGATTTTGATTGTGCTGTCAGCCGCCGCACCGGATCGACATGGGACGGCTTGTGCATTGTGGTGCTGTTGGGAAGTTGAGGATCAAATTCGCGGCGTTCGAAAGACCCTGGTGCGGGTCGGCTAGCGGCATCCGCGTTGCCCTTCCAACCGGCGTGAGAAGAGCTATCCACCGCTACGCGTGGCAGTGAGGACATAACGAGGCAGTCATGGTGAAACGGATGTTTCTAATGGTCGCGGTGATGCTGGTTTTCATCGCGGCTCTGGGACTCCTGAAGTTCCAGCAGATTCAGACAGCGATTGCCAAGGGCGCGGCGTTTCAGCCACCTCCAGCAGCGGTGACGACCATCGTCGCGGCGCAGGAGGAGTGGCCGGCGACATTGAGCGCCATCGGGACGATGGCTGCGGTGCAGGGTGTGACTGTTAGTGCAGATCTGCCTGGAACCGTCCATCGTATCGCCTTCGAGTCTGGTCGAGCCGTCCGTGAAGGTGAGGTGCTGGCCGAGCTCGACACCCGTCAAGAACGCGCACAGCTCGCTGCAATCGAAGCGCAACGTGAGCTGGCAGGTCTCAACTACGAGCGGATGAAAGGCCTGTTGCGCGACCGCGTCGTCTCGCAGGCAGACTTCGACCGCGCGATCGCCGAGGAAAAGCAGACCACTGCTCAAGTCGGCGAGATCCAAGCGGCGATCGCGCGCAAGACAATCCGGGCCCCGTTCTCAGGCGTGCTTGGCATTCGCCAGGTCAATCTCGGTCAGTATCTGGGCGCCGGCGATCCGCTCGTGTCGTTGCAGTCACTCGATCCGATCTATGTGAACTTCGGTGTGCCGCAGCAGGACATCCCGCGGGTACGCGTGGGCCACCGGGTAACCGTACGGGTCGACGATTTGGGGGGCGCCGAGGTCAGCGGGCGCGTGACGGCATTCGACTCGATCGTTGACGAGGCCACGAGGAACGTTCAGGTGCAGGCGACGCTGTCGAATCCCGGGGGCAAACTGCGCGCCGGCATGTTCGTTCAGGCCGAGCTGTCATTGGGATCGAGTCGCACCGTCATCGCGTTGCCGGCATCCGCGATCAGCTACGCACCCTTTGGTGATTCGGTGTTCATCGTGACCGATCTCAAGCGGGAGAACGGGCAAAGCTACCGCGGCGTGCGTCAGCAGTTCGTCAAGCTGGGAGGGGCGCGCGGCGATCAGATTGCCGTGATCTCAGGCGTCACGTCGGGTGACGAGGTCGTGACGTCCGGTGTCTTCAAGCTACGCAACGGTGCGGCGGTGCAGATCAACAACAAGGTGCAGCCGTCCAACAACCGGGCACCAAAACCGGGGGACAGCTAATGCGGTTCACGGATCTGTTCGTCAAGCGGCCGGTCCTGGCCATCGTCGTCA
>Ga0299914_10000615_pt1 | contig 21830 bp, 15 predicted proteins | sample RVTome_10_FD_201361 | JGI IMG/M metagenome (GOLD analysis project Ga0299914, IMG submission 201361) | Soil microbial communities from uranium-contaminated site in the Upper Colorado River Basin, Wyoming, United States - RVT153D57 (version 2) ...
TCGAACACGACGAACGGCGACTTGCCGCCGAGCTCGAGCGAGATCTTCTTGCCGCTTCCGGCCGTGGCCCGTCGGATCAGGCGGCCCACCTCCGTCGAGCCGGTGAACGCGATCTTGTCGACGTCGGGGTGCTCGACGATCGCGGCACCGGTGCGGCCGTCGCCGGTGACCACGTTGACGACCCCCGGCGGGAGCCCCACTTCCTCGCACAGCTCGGCGAAGCGGAGCGCGGTCAGCGAGGTGAACTCGGCCGGCTTGAGCACGACCGCGTTCCCGGTGGCGAGCGCCGGGGCGACCTTCCAGGCGAGCATCAGGAGCGGGAAGTTCCACGGGATGATCTGCCCGACCACGCCCACCGGGCCGTGTCCCGCGAGCTCCGTCTCGAACAGCTGCGCCCAGCCGGCGTGGTGGTAGAAATGCCGGCCCACGAGGGGGATGTCGATGTCGCGCGACTCGCGGATGGGCTTTCCGTTGTCGAGGGTCTCGAGGGTGGCGAACAGCCGCGAATGCTTCTGGAGGTGCCGGGCGATCGCGTAGAGATAGCGCGCGCGTCCGTGCCCCCCGAGGTCGGCCCATCCGGCCTGCGCCCCGCGGGCGGCGCGCACGGCGACGTCCACGTCGGCCGCGCTTCCCTGCGCGACCTCGGCGAGGGGCTCCTCGTTGGCCGGGTTCAGCGTCTCGAACCGCTCTCCCTCCGCCGGCTCGACCCACTCTCCCCCGATGAAGTGCCCGAACCGGCGGCCGCGCGTCTCGAGCCAGGCGCGGGCCTCGTCCGCCACCTCGGGCGCGGGCCCGTACTCCATCGTCTCGAACAGCTCCGCGATCTTCGGCATCTTCTCCCCGTCCCTTCGGATCCCCGTGCGGTCTTCAGAGCCCGCTCGCCGGCCGCTTCAGGCCGACGGATGTCGATGGAAGGCCGAATAGCGCCCCGTGGCCCGGTGCTCGAGCTGCCGCTCGATGTCGGCGAGGAGCGAGCTCGCTCCGAATCGGAAGCGCTCCCGCGTGAGCCACTCGTCCCCCAGCTCCTCCCTGGCGAGGATCAGCCACTGGAGCGCCTGTTTCGCCTTCCCGATCCCGCCCGCCGGCTTGAGTCCCACCCGGAACCCGGTGAGCTCGCGGTACTCCCGGATCGCCCGGGCCATCACGAGCCCCACCGGCAGCGTCGCGTTCACTTGCTCCTTCCCTGTCGACGTCTTGATGAAGTCCGCACCCGCCATCATGGCGACCCGACTCGCACGCGCCACGTTGCGCAGCGTGCCGAGCTCGCCCGTCGCGAGAATCGTCTTGAGGTGCGCCTCGCCGGCCGCCTCCCGGAAGACCCGCACCTCGTCGTAGAGCGCCTGCCAGTCGCCGGTCAGCACGTGTCGCCGGGTGATCACGATGTCGATCTCGGAGGCGCCCGCCTCGACCGATCGGTGGATCTCCTCCACGCGCTGTTCGAACGGGGTGAGCCCCGCCGGGAACCCCGCCGCGACCGAGCACACCGGGATCCCGGAGTCCTCGAGGGCCGCCCGCGCCGCCGCGACGAGCTCCGGATAGACGCACACCGAAGCCACGCGGATCCCGAGATCCGCCGCCCCGAGCGCCTCGAGCACGTCGTCACGGATCGGCCGACGGGCCTTGGCCGCCAGCCGGGCCACGCGCCCGGGCGTGTCGTCCCCGGAGAGCGTGGTGAGGTCGATCATCGTGACGGCCCGGAGAAGCCACGCGGCCTGCCACTCCTTCTTGACACTCCGGCGTGTCCCCAGCGTGGCCGCCCGGCGCTCGATGGCGGACCGGTTGGCCGTCACACGACGCACGAGGTCGAGGTCGAGCGCCATACCCGCGTTGCGGGCGTCGAGGGGCACGATGCGGCGCGGCTCCACGGTCTCGCGGGCGGGCACGCCCTCGCGCGGGGCTCGTTCGGAGTGCGGTCTGGCGTTCGACATCGGGATCGCCTTCGACGGGTGCCGGTGCTGGCGGGCCGTCCGGGGAATATCGCGCCCCCGACGCTGCGGTGCGAGCGTCACGCCCGGTCGAACCGGGACACCGAGGTGGCCACGAGCCGCTGGAAGACGCGCTCCACCCTCGCGCCGGTTTCGAGCACCTCCTCGTGAACCAGGGGGCGATCGACGACGCCCGCGGCGTAGTTGGTCAGACAGGAAACGGCCACGCAGCGGATCCCGGCGGCCCGCGCGGCGATCACCTCGGGCACGGTGGACATGCCCACCGCGTCGGCGCCCAGCGTGCGCAGCATGCGGATCTCGGCCGGGGTCTCGTAGGAGGGTCCGTGCACGGCCGCGTACACCCCCTCGCGGAGCGGAATCTCGAGCTCCCGCGCCGCCATCCGCACCGTATCGCCCAGCTCGCGGTCGTACACCGTGGTCATGTCCGGGAAGCGCGGCTCGGACCCGAACGAAGGTCCGATGAGCGGGCTCCGGCCGGTGAGGTTGATGTGGTCCGTGATCAGCATCAGCTCGCCGGGCTCGAACCCCACCCGGATGGCCCCGGCCGCGTTCGAAAGGAAGAGCACCGGGACGTCGAGCGCGGCCAGCACCCGCACATAGAACGCGGTCCGGGCGGGATCGCCGCCCTCGTACAGGTGGACGCGCCCGCGCAGCCCCAGCGCGGGGGCGCCGTCGAGGGTGCCGATCACCACCTCGCCCGCGTGCCCCTCCACCGTGGGTCGCGGCCACCCGGGGAGCTCGGCGTACGGGACCCGCACGGAGTTCTCGAACTCGTCCGCGAGGCCCCCGAGCCCGGAGCCGAGGGTGATCCCGGCCACGGGCCGGCGGTCGCCGAGCCTCGCCTCGACGTGGCGCGCGAGGGCCCGGGTCGCTTCTCGCACCGATCGCGTCCGATCGTCGCCGCTCATTCGCTGCCGGTCCTCTCCGGTTCGGTGCGGGTTCGTCGCGCTCAGGCGAGCACGCCGGCGATGGTCGCGGTCATGCAGGTCGCCCCCAGGCCGCCGACCATGGCCCGGATGCCGAGCCGCGCGAGATCCGCGCGACGCGACGGCGCGATGCCGCCGATGCCGCCGATCTCGATCGCGATGGCCCCGAAGCTCGCGAACCCCGTGAGGGCGTACGTCGTGATGATGACCGCCTGCGGCGACAACGTGCCGCCCCCGGCGAGGGACGTCGAGAGCGTCTGGAAGGCCACGAACTCGTTGGCTACGATCTTGATCCCGAGCAGGCTTCCCACCTCGATCGCGTCGGTCCACGGGACGCCGATCAGCCACGCGAGCGGCGCGAACGCCCGCCCGAACAGCCATTCGAGCGTGATGCCTTCCACGCCCACCAGCCCGCCCATCCACCCGAGGAACCCGTTGGCGAGCGCGATGAGGGCCAGGAACGCGAGCAGCATGGCCGCCACGTTGAGCGCCAGCTGGAGCCCGTCGGCGGCGCCGCTCGCGGCGGCGTCGACCGCGTTCACCCACGGGCGCTCCACCTCTACGCCGAGCGTGTCGCGCGTCACGGGCTCATCGGTCTCCGGGAGGAGCATCTTGCTCATCACGATCCCGGCCGGAGCGGCCATGATCGACGCCGCGAGCAGGTGTCCCGCGATGTCGGGAAAGAACCCGACCAGCATGGCCACGTAGGCGGCCATCACGCCGCCGGCCACGGTCGCGAACCCCCCGGTCATCACCGTGTTGATCTCCGAGGACGTCATGCGCTCGATGAAGGGGCGCACGAGGAGCGGCGCCTCGGTCATCCCGATGAAGATGTTCCCGGCGGCCGACGTCGTCTCGGCACCGCTCGTCCTCAGCGTCCGCTGCATCAGCCATGCGGCGCCCTTCACGACCCGCTGCATCACGCCCGCGTGGTAGGCCAGCGCCATCAGCGACGAGAAGAACACGATGGTGGGCAGCACGCTGAAGGCGAGGCTCGCGCCCAGCTCCACGATCCCGGGACCGCCGCTCACGGGCGTCGCGTGTCCGACGAGCGCGCCGAACAGGAACGCGGCTCCCGCGTTCGTCGCGTCGATGAGCCCGAGGAACACGTCGTTGACGGCCCGAAAGAAGGTCCGGCCGGCCGCGGTCCTGAGGACGAGGAGGGCGAAGGCGACCTGGAGGAGGAGCCCCTTGGCGACCAGGCCCCAGTCGATGGCCCGGCGGCGCGCCGAGAGAACCCACGCGGCCGAGAGCAGGAACGCGATCCCGAGCAGCCCCCGCGCGGCGCGCACGAGGAACGGGATCTCGACGCTCCCGCTCAAGGCCTCCAGACCCTGCAGCTCAGGCCTCCCGCGGGTCGGTGCCCGCCCGCCCCGCGGGCGGGGCGGCGCACGGCCGGGCTCGCGGGTCCACCCGGCTCACGCCAGCACGCCCGCCAGCGTGGCCGTCATCCACGTGGCCGCCGTCCCGCCGAGCATCGCGCGCAGCCCGAGCTTCGAGAGGTCCTGGCGCCGCGACGGGGCGATTCCGCCGATCCCGCCGATCTGGATCGCGATCGAGGAGAAGTTCGCGAACCCGGTCAGCGCGTACGTGCACATGATGAGCGCCTTGTTGGAGAGCTCGAGATCTCCGGCGAGCCCCTGCCCGAGGGTCGTGAAGGCGACGAACTCGTTCGCGACCATCTTGATCCCGAACAGGCTCCCCACATCCACCGCGTCCGCCCACGGCACCCCGATCAGCCACGCCACCGGCGCGAAGAGCCACCCGAACAGCCGCTCGAGCGTGATCCCCTCCACCCCCACGAGCCCCGTCAGCCACCCGATGATCCCGTTCCCCATCGCGATGAGCGCGAGGAAGGCGAGCAGCATGGCGCCCACGTTGAGCGCCAGCTTGAGGCCATCGGCCGCGCCACCCGCCGCGGCGTCGATCACGTTCACGTGCGTCTCGGGGAGCTCGATGTCGAGCGAGCCCTTCGTCTCGGGCTCCTCCGTCTCGGGCATGAGCATCTTCGAAATCACGATCCCGGCCGGCGCCGCCATGATCGACGCGGCCAGGAGGTGCCCCGCGATGCCGGGGAACACGCCGACCAGGAGCGCCACGTAGGCGGCCATCGCGCCGCCCGCCACGGTCGCGAACCCGCCCGTCATCACCGTGTTGAGCTCGGAGAGGGTCATCTGCCCGACGAAAGGCCGAATGAGCAGCGGCGCCTCGGTCTGACCCACGAAGATGTTCCCCGCGGCGGAGGTCGTCTCGGCGCCACTCGTTCGGAGCGTGCGCTGCATGGCCCACGCGACCCCCTTCACCACCCGCTGCATGATCCTGAGGTGGTACGCGAGCGCCATGAGCGAGGAGAAGAAGATGATGGTGGGGAGGACGCTGAAGGCGAAGTTCGCCCCGATCTCGACCACGCCCTCGCCGCCCTCCACCGGGGTCGCGTAGCTCACGAGCGATCCGAACAGGAAGGAGGCGCCCGCGTTCGTGTACCCGATGAGCGCCACGAACACGTCGTTCACCGCCCGGAAGAACCCGCGCCCGATACCCGTCTTGAGGACCAGGAGCGCGAAGGCGATCTGGAGCGCGACGCCCTTCCCCACCAGCCCCCAGTCGACGGCCTTCCGCCGGGCCGAGAAGAGCCACGCCATCGAGAGCAGGAAGACGATGCCGATCGCGCCGCGCAGAAGACGGAGGAGGAACGGCTGGTCGATCGCGCCGCCCACTCCCTCGAGCCCCTGTCCGGCCAGCGGCGCGGCGACCGCGAGCAACCCGAGCGCGACCAGGCCCGGACGCGTCGCGCGGGCGGCGCGCCCCCGCGTTCCGCCCTCCGGCTCAGAACCAGCCAAGCTCCCGCACCTCCTCCCGGGACAGCTGCCGTCCCGCGCGCTTCGCGTCGACCAGACCCTGCCGATCGAACACCCGGATCAGGAGGACGCCCGCCACGAACCCGCCCACGTGCGCCCAGAAGGCGACGCCGCCGCCCTGAGCCTGCCCGAGCGATCCGGCGCCCAGCCAGAGCTGGATCAGGAACCAGTAGCCCAGCATCACCCAGGCCGGGATCGGGATGACGCGGATGAAGATGAAGAAGAAGAACAGCGTGTGGACGCGGACGCGAGGATAGAGGAGGAGGTACGCCCCCATCACCCCGGAGATCGCTCCCGATGCGCCGACGGTCGGCACCGCGCCGCCGGGGTCGGTGACGATGTGCGCGGCGGACGCGAGCGCGCCCGTGAGGAGGTAGAACACCACGAAGCGCCCGTGGCCCATCGAGTCCTCGATGTTGTTCCCGAACACCCACATGAACCACATGTTGCCGATGAGATGCATCCACGAGCCGTGCATGAACATCGAAGTGAGCACGGTCTCCCAGCGGAGCCCTCCAACCGTGCACGCGGCGGAGGGGCCGAGCGGGACCCGCGTCCCCGCCGGAATCGAGCCCGTGATCTCGCCCGGAATCGACCCGAAGCGGCAGAGCGATGCGAGGAACGGCTCGCCCTGGCCCATCCCCTGGACCGTGAACCACGCGAGCACGTTCGCCCCGATGAAGAGGAGGGTGATGAAGGGCGTGAGCTCGGTGGGGTTCTCGTCGCGGAGGGGGAACACGGGTCGAGATCGGCTCCATGCTGATGGGTCGGCGGGGGAACATAGCCGGGGGCGCCGGGTCATGCAGCGTCGCGCCGGCCGGCTCGTGACGCGCGCGCGGGGCCTCGCGTGGCGGCGGCTCGGATGGCCCCTCGAGGGCACACCGCTTGCTCGATCCCCGCGCATGATCGACGAATCTCGCTCCGAGCGGGGCGTGGGGACGCCACAACACGGTGAATCCGGGCGAAACGCGAGAGTCCGGGCGCCCGCTGCCGTGCTCGCGGCGCTCGCGCTCTCCGCGTGCGGAGCCGCACGGGCGGACGTGGAGCCGCCCCGCCCCCGGGCGGCCCTCCCGGCCGGTCCGCCGGCGCTCACGACACCGGCGCATGCCGCCGGGATCGAGCCCGTAGCCACGGTCAGCGGGGACATCCGCTTCCTGTCGCCGCCCGGCGACCTCGATCTGGGCCGCGTGGTCGTCTACCTCGAGCCGCGCGGCCCGGCCCTCCGCCCGACGCGTGCGGCATCCGGCGTGGCCCCGATCCCTGTCGCCTCCGAGGGCGAGGCGTTCGCGCCCCCCCTCGTGGCGGTCCCGTGGGACCGGGCCGTCGTGCTCGTCAACGAGGGGCCGGTGAACCACCGCCTGTTCGCGACCGATCTCGGAGCGACGCGGTCGTTCGAGCTCGAGCCGGCCGACCGCTCCGCCCCGTTCCGCCTGCCGCCCGTCGGCCCGATCCGCTTCTTCTGCTCGCTGCACGCGTCCGAGACGTTTGTCGTGTTCTCGGAGCGGACCGCGCACGTGGCGGTGGTCGAGGGACGCGAGCGATTCTCGTTCGGCCCCGTGGAGCCCGGTCGGTACGTGCTGTCGATCTGGAGCGAGCGTGTCCAGGGGTCGGTGCGGGAGGTGCTCGTGGACGGCTACAGCCACCGCATCGAGCCCGTGTGGATCGATCCGCGGCTCGTGCGGCCGGCCGACGTCCTCGCGAACGCCCGGCGGTGAGCGAACCCGCGCCCGCTCCCGCTTCACGCGGGCGTCGCATCTCGCTCGGCGTGGCCGGCCGCCTCGCGCTCCTCCTGTGCGGGCTGGCCACGGTCTCGACCGGTCTCGCGCTCGTGCTCCAGGACCGCGCCCTCGATCAGGACCTCCGGCGGCAGGCGCGGGTGCGACTGATGGCGAGCGCGGGGACCGCGGATCGTCTGATCGCCGATCACCTGCGGGGTCTGGTCACGCGCTACACGGCGATCAGTCGCACGCCCGAGCTGCGCGCCAACCTCGACACGCGGCACGCCCCCACGCTCGGCTTCTACGCGGGCGAGATGCTCCGCGATCAGGGAGCCACGCTGATCGGGTTCGCCGATCCGCACGGCGAGCTCGTCGCCACCGCCGGCGACCCCCGACTCAGGGAGGCCGTGACCCGCAGGATCGCCGGGAGTGCCGATCCCCGTTCGGCGTGCGTGGGCGCGATCGCGCTCGGCGCCCCAGAGGAGCCATCGGCGACCGGCTGGACGCGCTGCGCGTATCCGCATGCCCTCCCGGAGGGCTCGCTGTTCGAGTCCGCCGGCGACCTGTACGCGCTCGTCATGGTCCCTCTCCGCACGGGCGGGCGCCTCGAGGGCGGGTTCATCGCGGTCGAGCCGATGGGGCCGATGCTGCTCGAGCGGCTCTCGGATCTGAGCGGCGGACGCATCCGTCCGGGGCGTGCGGACGCGCCGGACCCCGACCTCGAAGCGACTGTGCGCACGCTGCCCGGCATGGTGATCTGGATCTCGACCACGTACGACGCCGAGCGGGCGATCATCGGCCGCGCGCGTCTGAACCTCGTGGCATCGGGGCTGTTCGCGCTCGTGCTCGCGCTCGGAGCCAGCCTGCTGCTCGCGCGCGCGTTCGCGCGACCCATCGTCCGCATGCGCGAGGCGACACGCCGGCTGAGCGAAGGGCACCTCGACCAGCGCGTCGACGTCGAGCGGGAGGACGAGATCGGCATGCTCGGGGAGGCATTCAACGAGCTGGCCTCCCGGCTCACCGCCAGCCAGGAGCGGGTCCGTCTCGCGCAGCGGCTGGCCCGGTTCGGAAACTGGTACCTCGACGCCCCCACCCGCCGCTTCGAGGGCACCGCGGAGTGCCGGCGGCTCCTCGGGATGGAGGGCGACGACGCGTTCGAGTGGGACGGCTTCCTCGCGGGGTTCGCGGTCGGGGACCGCGTGAGGGTCGCGCGCGCGCTCGAGGCGGCGCTCGCACGGGGAACCCCGTTCCGGCTCGACGTGCGGTCCGCGATCCCGCCGGAGGATCCTCGCACGCTCCACCTCCGGTGCCACCCGAGGCCCGAGGATCCGTCCCGGATCGAGGGCTCGATCCAGGACGTCACCGATCGACGGGCGGCCGAGGAGCAGATCCGGTTCCTGTCGCTCTACGATCCCCTGACGGGTCTCGGGAATCGCGAGCGCGCGCTCGACGGCCTCCGACAGCGAACCGACGAGACCGGTTCCGGGCGCGCGTTCGCGGTGCTCGTCGTGGGCGTCGGCGACCTCAGGGGCGTGATCGACACGTTCGGACACGCCGTGGGAGATGGGGTGCTCGTGGAGGTGGCGAACCGTCTCCTCGTCGCGGTGCGCGAGGCGATCGACGGGGGCGTGCGCGAGACCGAGCTCGTGACGCGGCTCGGGGACGAGCGCTTCGCGATCGTGGCCGACGGGCTCGCCGGGCGCGAAGAGACGCTCGTGCTCGCGCGTCGGGTGCTGTCGGCGGCCCGCGAGCCGTTCGCGATCACCGGCGAGGAGATCGCGCTGATCCCGTCGCTGGGCGTGGCGCGGTGGCCCGATGACGGGGCGAACGCCGAGACGCTGCTGCGGAACGGCGAGGCGGCGCTGAGCCGGGCGCAGCTCGAGGAGCCGGGCTCCATCCGCTTCTTCCAGACCGCCATGCTCCAGGACGCATCCCGCCGTCTCCGGGTGGCGAACCTGCTCCGCCGCGCGATCACCGACGGTGCCCTCGAGCTACACTACCAGCCGCGCGTGGACGCCCGCACCGGCGGCCTCGTCGGGTTCGAGGCGCTCGCGCGCTGGTCGGATCTCGAGCTCGGACCGGTCTCTCCCGCCGAGTTCATCCCGATCGCGGAGGCCACGGGGACGATCGCGGCCCTCGGTCGGTGGTGCATCGAGACGGCCACGCGACAGCTCCGGAGCTGGCACGATGCGGGGCACGGAGGGGTCGCGGTTTCGGTGAACCTCTCGCACCACCAGCTCCGGCCCGAGCTGGTCCAGGTGGTGCTCGAATGCACCGCCGGGCTCGATCCGTCCCGCTTCGAGCTCGAGGTGACGGAGTCGGGGCTCATCGAGCAGGGAGACGCCGCGCTCGAGACGCTCACGACCCTGCGCGGGCACGGGTTCCGCATCGCGCTCGACGACTTCGGGACGGGCTATTCCTCGCTCTCCTACCTCCAGGGCATTCCGATCGACACCGTGAAGATCGATCGCGGGTTCATTCGAGACATCGCGGACGATGACGACGCGGCCGCGCTCACGGGATCGGTGCTGGCGATGTGTCGTGCCCTCCGTCTCCACACGGTCGCCGAAGGGGTCGAGACGCCGGCGCAGCTCGAGGTGCTCCTCGGGCTCGAGTGCCCGGAGATCCAGGGCTACCTGTTCAGCATGCCGCTACCCTCGCTCGAGGCGACCGAGTACCTGGAGCGCGTGGCGGCCGAGTGGCCCGGCGACCTGCCGATCTGACACGGGGCGACCCCCGCCCCCCTCTCCAGGTGCCATTTTGTCGCGAAAATCCGCCCGAACCGGGAGGTGGGGCGGGCACGTCGATTGCACCCCTCTGTTCCCCGATTCGCGGGCCTTCCGCGCACGCCGCTCCCCCGGTGGGGGGCCCGCGCGGCGGGAGCGATCGAGACCCGAGAACGCGGCTCGCCGGGACGCGGCGAAATACAAAAAGGACGACACATGGGAAAGATCATCGGCATCGATCTGGGCACGACGAACTCGGTCGTCGCGGTGATGGAAGGCGGCGACCCCGTCGTGATCCCGAGCTCGGAGGGCGCGCGCACCACTCCGTCGGTGGTGGCCTTCACGAAGGAGGGCGAACGGCTCGTCGGGCAGGTCGCGAAGCGCCAGGCGGTCACGAACCCCCTCAACACGGTCGCCTCGATCAAGCGCTTCATGGGACGCAAGTGCTCCGAGGTCGAGGAGGAGCGGAAGCTCATCCCGTACGAGATCGAGTGCGACCCGCAGGATCGCGTGCAGGTCAAGATCCCGAACGCGAACAAGACGTTCACCCCGCCCGAGATCTCGGCCATGGTCCTCCAGAAGATGAAGCAGACGGCCGAGGACTATCTGGGCCAGGAGGTCACACAGGCGGTGATCACCTGCCCGGCGTACTTCAACGACGCGCAGCGCCAGGCCACCAAGGACGCCGGCAAGATCGCCGGTCTCGAGGTCCTGAGGATCATCAACGAGCCCACCGCGGCCGCGCTGGCTTACGGGCTCGACAAGAAGACCGACGAGAAGATCGCCGTGTTCGACCTCGGCGGCGGGACGTACGACATCTCGATCCTCGAGCTCGGCGACGGCGTCTTCGAGGTGAAGGCTACGAACGGCGACACGCATCTCGGGGGCGATGACTTCGACCAGCGGATCATCAACTGGCTGGTGGAGGAGTTCCGGAAGGACCAGGGGATCGACCTGTCCAAGGACCCGATGGCGCTCCAGCGTCTCAAGGAGGCGGCGGAGAAGGCGAAGATCGAGCTCAGCTCCACGTCCCAGACCGACATCAACCTGCCGTTCATCACGGCCGACCAGTCGGGTCCCAAGCACCTCAACCTCTCGCTCACGCGGGCGAAGTTCGAACAACTGGTCGACGATCTCATCCAGCGCACGATCCCGCCCATGAAGAAGGCCCTCGACGACGCGGGGTTGACGGTGGACAAGGTGGACGAGGTGATCCTCGTGGGCGGCTCCACGCGCATTCCCAAGATCCAGGAGATCGTGCGCGAGTTCTTCAAGGCGGAGCCCCACAAGGGGGTGAATCCGGACGAGGTGGTGGGCATCGGCGCATCGATCCAGGGCGGCGTCCTGGGCGGCGACGTGAAGGACGTCCTCCTCCTCGACGTCATCCCGCTCTCTCTCGGCATCGAGACGCTGGGCGGCGTGATGACGACGCTCATCGAGCGCAACACGACGATCCCGACCAAGAAGAGCGAGATCTTCTCCACGGCCGAGGACAACCAGGGCACGGTCGACATTCACGTGCTCCAGGGCGAGCGGAAGATGGCAGCCGACAACAAGACCATCGGCCGCTTCCAGCTCACCGGCATCCCGCCCGCGCCGCGGGGCGTCCCGCAGGTCGAGGTCACCTTCGACATCGACGCGAACGGGATCCTGCACGTGAGCGCCAAGGACAAGGCCACGGGCAAGGAGCAGAAGATCCGGATCGAGGCGTCCTCCGGGCTCTCCGACAGCGAGATCGAGCAGATGGTGAAGGACGCCGAGTCGCATGCGGCGGAGGACCAGGAGCGCCGCGAGAAGGTGGACGCCCGCAACAAGCTGGACTCCCTCGTCTACCAGACCGAAAAGAACCTCGAGGACTGGGCCGCGAACCTCGACGATGCTGCGAAGGGCTCGATCGAGGCGGCGCTCGAGCGCGGCCGACAGGCGCTCAAGCAGGATGACCACGCCGAAGTCCAGGCGGCCACGCAGGCCATCCAGGACGCCGTGGGGGCCGCGGCGCAGCAGATGTACGCGAAGGCCGGCATGGGCGAGGGAGGTCCGCCCCCGGGCGCCGAGGCCGGATTCGAGGAGGCCGCCACCGGCGCCGCCGAGCCCGGTACCGAGGGCGGGGAGGAAGAGGAGGAGGTCGTCGAGGCGGACTACGAGATCGTAGAGGAGAACTGACGCCCGTCGAACCCGATCCGCCCGGACCGCCGGGGCGCCCGGCGGCCCGGGCCCGGGCCAGACCCACTCGACGCCTGTCGGGCCGTCATGGCTCGGCGGGCGTCATCGTTGCATCTTCGGGAAGGGGTTCCAGCGCCGAAGCAACCCGCCCGGCGAAGGAATCGTCCAACCCACCGGCGACGCTCGCGGCCGTGACGCGCGGACCGCGAGGGGCCGTCGATCCGTGGGTTTCACGGAACGTGCATCACGCGTGTCGTGTCGGGCGGACACGGGACGCACCACGACGACGACAGCGCGGACCCTTCGGCCCCGGACGGCCGGGGCGGAGGACCCGAGGCAGATCGAAAAAAGGCTGAAGATGAAGAAGATGAGCGAGTCCCTCAGGGCCCGTTTGAACCTCCTGATCGCGACGGCCGTCGCCTTCGCCTTCGGGCTCGGGCTGGCGTCGGCCCTCGACCTCACCCCGCTCTCGATCGCCGCGAGCGACCGGGCCGGGCCGAGGCTCGTGATCGGCGCGCCGGACGCGCCCGACGTGACCATGAACGGCGGCTTCGCCGACGTGGTGGATCGCGTCGCCCCCGCCGTGCTCACGGTGTTCGCCGAGGGGGAGCGCGAGATCGCGCGGCGCATCCCCGACTTCCAGCTTCCTCCCGGCTACGAGGAGTTCGGGCCGGATCCGGAGCCGGAGGAGGAGGGAGAGGGCACGCAGCTCGTCCCGTGGAGCGGCTCGGGCTTCATCATCTCGGACGACGGCTACGTGCTCACGAACAACCACGTCGTCGAGGGCGCGAGCCGCATCGATCTCCAGCTCGCGGACCAGCGCGTGTTCGAGAACGTCCAAGTCGTGGGCACGGACCCCCAGACCGATGTCGCGCTGCTCAAGATCGCGGGGGCGAGCGACCTCCCGGTGACGCCGCTCGGAAACAGCCTCGACACGCGCGTCGGGGAGTGGGTGCTCGCGATCGGAAGCCCCGGCTTCGGGGGGATCGGTACCGGCCCGCTCGAGACCTCGGTGACCGCGGGGATCGTCTCGCAGAAGGGCCGCAACATCCAGATCCTGCGCTCCCGCAACAACCTCGCCATCGAGGACTTCATCCAGACCGACGCCGTCATCAACCGCGGGAACTCGGGCGGGCCGCTCGTGAACGCCGCGGGCGAGGTCATCGGGATCAACACCGCCATCGCCTCGACGAACGGGCTCTACCAGGGGTACGGGTTCGCCGTGCCGATCGAGCTCGCCCGCGAGGTCATCGACGACCTCGTCGAGTACGGCGAGATCCGGCGGGCGCTGATCGGGGTCGGGATCACCGACGTGCGCTCGGCCGACGCCCGCTTCTACGGACTCGACGTGGTGCACGGCGCCGTCGTCGGGAGCTTCTCGTTCGAAGAGAGCCCGGCACGTCTGGCCGGGATCGAGATCGGCGACGTGATCGTGGGCGTGGAAGGCCAGTTCGTACAGGGCGTGTCGGACCTGCAGCGACGCATACGGGCGTTCGAGCCCGGCGAGACCGTGGAGCTCGAGATCGTCCGTCGAGCCACCCGCGAGCGCGATGTCGCCAACGTGCGTCTGATCGCCGCCGAGACCACCGGCACCGAGGTGACGCGACGCCGCACGATCCCGGAGCCGCCGCCGATCGAGGAGTTCGACGATCCGCTCGGGATCGAGGTGGCGGATGTGGACCGCGGCACGCGCCGCGAGTTCTCGATCCCCGACGACGTCGCGGGAGTCGTGATCACGGCGGTGGCCGACCGCGGACCGATCTGGCGCACCGTCCCGGGAGACGCGCGCGGGGCAGTGATCGTAGACCTGAACGGCACGTCCATCCGCACGCAGGAGGACTACGACCGCGTGGCTTCGGGTCTGAGGCCGGGCGACGTCGCGAGTCTGATCCTGCAGCGCGAGGCCGGCGGGGCGTGGACCCACCAGGTCCTGAGCCTCGTGATCCCCGAGCCCTGACCCGGTGACCGGACGCGGGCCGAGCCGCCCGCGTCCGGTCCCTTTCCGCACCGCCCACCGGACGGCGCTGATGCGCTTGCCGCGCCCCTCCGTGCGGTAGAGATTGCCGACGGCCGCTTCCAGCGGCCGTCGGCGAGCTCGCGCGCTACGCGCGCTCGGTTCGACCGCGCGCGCGAAAGTGGCGGAACTGGCAGACGCGCCAGCCTTAGGAGCTGGTGGCCTCACGGCCTTGGGGGTTCGAGTCCCCCCTTTCGCACCTGACTCCGGGAACCGTTATCCGACGATCGACCGCCGGCCGGCGGAGGCGCCGGGCCGGATCCGCCACCCAACTTCGATCGAAAGCACCAGAAGCCTGTTGAAGAACTACGGCGGGTCGCGCGCGGACCCGCTTTCGCGGGTACCCCTCTCGCGCGGTTCAGGCGAGGAACGACGACGAGGCGTAGCCGCGCTACGTCGAGGAGGAGAGACGATGGATCAACCGCGCGACCCCCCTGCGCCGTTCGACAGGGTCGACGCGGTCTTCGGGCACGCCGGTTCCGGTCGGAACGCGACCCGCCGTAGTTCTTCAACAGGCTTCTAGCACCGTGGCATCCACGAGCACCGAGTCCGGTGAGGCCCCCGCCCGGTTCGACTTCGCGGTCGAGACCGAGAGCCCCACGCGTCGGCACATGACGATCACCGTCGACCCGGGGCACGTGGCCGCGACCCGCCGGAAGGAGATCAAGAGGATCGGCAAGTCGGTGCGCCTCAAGGGGTTCCGCAAGGGAAAGGTGCCTCCGAACGTCGTCGAGGAGCGCTACGGGCCGCTCGTGGATGAGCGCACGGTGACGGCGCTCGTCAACGAGGGGTTCCGGGAGGCGGTGCGGGCGTACGAGCTCGAGGCGATCGGGGAGCCGTCGGTGGGGGACGTCCGTTACCAGCCGGGCGAGAGCCTCTCCTTCTCGGTCGACGTGGACGTGATGCCGGAGATCGAGCTCGCGCGCACGGGCGGCTTCAAGGTGAAGCGCCCCGGGGTGGATGTGGCCGAGAAGGAGATCGACGAGCTCCTCGAGCGCATGCGGACCGAGAACGCGGTGCTCGAGCCGGTCGAGCGCCCGCCCCGGGAAGGCGACGTCGTCTCCGTGCGGATCCGCCCCGTGGAGACCGACGACGGAGAGCCGGAGGCGAAGCCGTACCGCTTCGAGCTCGGGGCGGGCTACGCGATCCCCGATGTCGAGGCCGCGATCCTGACGCTGGCGCCGGGAGGATCGGACACGTTCGAGGTGACCTATCCGGACGACTTCGGGAACGAGGAGCTCGCCGGGGCCACCCGGACGCTTTCCATCGAGCTCGCCGAAGTGAAGGCGAAACGGAGACCCGATCTCGACGACGAGTTCGCGCGACAGGTCGGTGACTTCGAGACGCTCGACGAGCTGCGGGACGCCGTCCGGGACGACGTCCGCCGGCACGAGGAGGAGGAGGCCGACCGCGCCGTGCGCGAGCAGCTCCTCGACTCTCTGCTCGATGCAAACCCGTTCGAGGTGCCACGAGCTCTCGTGTCGCGTTATCTTGACCGGGTGATCGACGCGCCCGAGGACGCCGATCCGGAGAGGGTGGAGGAGGCGCGGCGGTCGGTACGTCCGGCGGTCGAACGGCAGATCAAGCGGGACCTGATTCTCGACCGGCTCATCGAGCTGAAGGGGCTCGAGGCGACGGCGGAGGACCTCGATGCGCGGCTGGCCGAGATCGCCGAGCACAACGATCTGAGCGTGTCGGAGGTCCGGAGCCGGCTGGCGCGCGAGAAGCGGCTCGATGCGGTGCGACGCGAGCTGGCCGTGAAGAAGGCGGTCGATTTCCTGAAGGCGGAGTCGAGCGTTGTGTGAGACGCGGGATCCGGGGTCGGGCGTCGCCCGGAACGGGGCGACCGACCGGGGGAAACCGCTCCCCGCTCGCGGGTAGCAACGCGGCGAGGCGATCAAGGGACGAGGGGTCGAAACCAGTCAGCGAGGTTCCATGCCAATGTACGCGCCGTACGTGATCGAGCGCTCCAGCCGTGGCGAGCGCACGTACGACATCTTTTCGCGGTTGCTGATGGACCGGATCGTGTTCCTGGGCTCACCGATCAACGACGACGTCGCGAACGTCGTGATCGCCCAGCTCCTGTTCCTCCAGGCCGACAACCCGGAGCGGGACATCAACATCTACCTCAACTCGCCCGGCGGAAACGTCCAGGCCGGACTCGCGATCTACGACACCATCCAGTTCCTGAGTGCCCCGGTCTCCACGATCTGCATGGGGATGGCGGCCTCGATGGGCGCGTTCCTCCTCGCCGCCGGGACGAAGGGCAAGCGCCGGGCGCTCCCCAACGCGAGGATCATGATCCACCAGCCGTCCGGGGGTTCGTACGGCACGGCGGCCGACATCGAGATCCAGGCCAAGGAGATCCTCCACGCGCGTGAGCGCCTGAACGCGCTGCTCGCGAAGCATACCGGAAAGTCCGTGGCGCAGGTGGCGGAGGACGTGGATCGCGATCGCTTCATGTCGCCGCAGGAAGCCCTCGACTACGGGATCATCGACGAGATCGTCGAGCGTCGCGAGGAGATTGAGAAGGGGAACGGCCGGCCGGCCTCGGAGGACTGAGGCGGCGAGGCCTTCGCCCCGCCCCGGACCGGTCCGGGACCCGCGGGAACGGTTTTCGCACGCGTGATCGGGGTTCGGCGTGGAGCCCCGGTCGAGACACCAGACGGGAGACCAGAGAGCGACGATGCCCAGCGACAAGCACTTGCGCTGCTCGTTCTGCGGGAAGTCAAAGGACGCGGTCAAGAAGTTCATTTCGGGGCCGAACGTCTACATCTGCAACGAGTGCATCGCGCTCTGCAACGAGATCCTCGCTGAAGAGGAGGAGCGCGAAGCGGCGGGACGCTTCACGGAGGTCCCCACTCCCGCGGAGATCAAGTCGACGCTCGACGAGTACGTGATCGGGCAGGAGTTGGCCAAGAAGACGCTGTCGGTGGCCGTCTACAACCACTACAAGCGGATCAACCACCGCAACCTCGTCGACGACGTCGAGATCGAGAAGTCCAACATCCTCCTCCTCGGTCCGACGGGCGTCGGGAAGACGCTGCTCGCCCAGACCCTCGCGCGCATCCTCCAGGTCCCGTTCACGATCGCGGACGCGACGACGCTCACCGAGGCCGGTTACGTGGGCGAGGACGTCGAGAACATCCTCGTGCGGCTTCTCCAGGCGGGCGAATACAACGTGGCCGAGTGCGAGCGCGGAATCGTCTACATCGACGAGATCGACAAGATCGCCCGCAAGGCCGACAACCCGTCGATCACCCGCGACGTGTCGGGCGAAGGCGTGCAGCAGGCGCTGCTCAAGATCCTCGAGGGCACCGTCGCCTCCGTACCCCCGCAGGGCGGGCGCAAGCACCCCCAGCAGGAGTACATCCAGATCGACACGAAGAACATCCTGTTCATCTGCGGTGGCGCGTTCGATGGGCTGGAGGACATCATCGAGGAGCGTCAGGGCCGCCGCCAGATCGGGTTCCAGAACTCCGAGGAGCGGCCCGCCGGGGTGTCGGACGAGGAGAACATCCTCGCCTCGGTCGAGCCCGAGGACATGCTGCGGTACGGGCTCATCCCGGAGCTCGTCGGTCGCCTCCCCGTGCTCGTGTCGCTCCACGATCTCGACGAGGACGCGCTCGTGGAGATCCTCCAGCGGCCCAAGAACGCCCTCCTCAAGCAGTACTCGAAGATGTTCGAGCTCGAGGGCGTGGGGCTCACGTTCGATCCCGAGGCCCTCCGGGCCGTGGCGCGCAAGACGATCGATCGCGGCACCGGGGCGCGGGGCCTGCGCGCGGTCCTCGAGTCGATCATGCTCGAGGTCATGTTCGATCTCCCCGGCCGCATGGACATCCGCGAGGTCGTCGTGACGCGGGAGACGGTGGACGAAAACACCCAGCCGCTCCTCATCCTCGAGCCCGAAGCCGAGCGCAAGGAAGCGTAGTGGCCCGCCGCGGCCTTTCGACAGGCGCCTGACGCCGGGTCCTCCCCGGCTCGCCCGTGTCCCCCCGCTCGCCACGCGTCCGCGAGGTCGAGTTCGTCGGCGCCATCGGCGAGCCGGGCGGGTCCCCGCCCCTCGCCCTCCCGCAGATCGCGATCGCGGGACGCTCCAATGTCGGAAAGTCGACGCTCATCAACCGTCTCGTCGAGCGGAAGGCCCTCGCGCGCACGTCGAAGCGCCCCGGCCGCACACAGGAGATCAACTTCTTCCGGGTGGACGGCCGCTTCCTGATCGCCGACCTGCCGGGATACGGCTTCGCCCGGGCTCCGCGCGAGGTCCGGGAGCGGTGGGGTCCGCTCGTCGAGACGTACCTGACGACCACGCCCGATCTCCTCGGGGTCGTCCTCCTGATCGACGCGCGGCGCGGGGTGACTCCGGATGACCGCGACATGGTCGGCTATCTCGCGGAGACCGGCATCCCGGTGCTGTTCGCGCTCACCAAGACGGACAAGCTGAACCGGTCCGGCCGGCGGGCCGCGCTCGAGTCGCTCCGCCACGCGCTCGACGTGGACGCCGACCAGACCCTGGCCACCTCCGCGAAGACCGGAGCCGGCCTCGATACGCTCTGGCAGAGCCTGCGCGCCCTCGTCGATCGCGACTAGAAGCCTGTTGAAGAACTACGGCGGGCCGCGCGCGGACCCGCTTCGCGGGTGCCCCTCACGCGCGGTTCAGGGGAGGAACGACGGGGGTACCCGTCGAAGACGGGTCGGGGTAGCAGCGCTACGTCGAGGAGGAGAGACGATGGATCAACCGCGCGACCCCCCTGCGCCGTTCGACAGGGTTGACGCGGTCATCGGGCACGCCGGTTCCGGTCGGCACGGCCCCATCTCCCTCGTTCGGGCTCCTCGGAGTAGCTACGGCTACGCCAGACCCGCCTGCGGCGGGTGCCCCGCCCCGCCTCGGATCTGGGGCCGTGGCGACCGGAACGCGACCCGCCGTAGTTCTTCAACAGGCTTCTAGCATGGACCTGCGAACGAAGCTCGTGTTCGCCCTCGTGGGCGCCACCCTCGGCGCCATGCTCGCGCTGGGCGCCGCCGCCTACTCCCAGGCCGGGACGCTGCTTCGCGAGGCGGCTCTCGACCAGCTCGACGCGCTGGCCGAGAGCCGCCAGGACGACCTCGAAAGCGCGACGCGCGGGTGGGGCGAGCGGGCGCAGCTCATCGGGAGCCGGACCCAGCTCCGCGAGAGCCTCGCCGCGTACGCCCGCTCGGGCGAGCCGGCCGAGCGCGACCGCATGACCCGGATCCTCGCCGACGCCCGCCACTCGGTCACCTCGGTCCGTTTCCTGGCCGTCCTCGACACCCTCGGTCGCGCGGTGGCGTCGACCGGCGATCCGGCGGTGGGCGACCTCGAGCCGCCCGCGGGGCCGGATCCCACGGGCGGGTCGGCCGAGACCGGGCCGCCCCGTCTCGTCGGTCTCAGGCTCGATCCGGCCGGAGGCCCCCAGGTCGTCCATCGCCTCGAGCTCCGGGTCGAGGGGGCGCGGATCGGATGGCTCGTGGCCCGCTTCGACGGCGAAGACCTGCTGGCGATCGCGCGGGACTACACGGGGCTGGGAGAGACGGGCGAGACGCTCATCGTCCAGGCGGAGGACGAGTCGGCCCGTGTGCTCCACCCGACGCGCCACGACGGTCTGGAGACCGGCGCGCGGCTGCCGACCACGCCGGGGAACCCGGCTCGTCTGGCCGTGAACCAGCGCGACACGATCGTGTGGAGGGGCGCCACGGACTACCGCGGCGAGGCGGTATGGGCCGCCACCAGGTTCCTTCCGGGTCCGGGCTGGGGCGTCGTCGTGAAGGTCGATGCCTCCGAGGAGCGGAGACCGATCCTCGCGCTGCGGGGGCGGATGATCCGTCTCGCGCTGTCGCTTTCGGCCTTCGCGATCCTCGCGGGCATCGTTCTCGGTCTCCACCTCTCGCGTCCACTCTACGAGCTCGCGGACGTGGCGAACCGCATCCGACAGGGAGAGATGGACGCCCGGGCGCCGGTGCGTGCCGAGGACGAGGTCGGGATGCTCGCGCGGACCTTCAACCGCATGGCCGATGTCCTGACGGCCCGGCACCTGTCGCTCGCCGAGGACCGTCCCCCACCCCCGCCCGAAACGGACCCCCTCGGCACGAGCCCGCCCGGCTCGATTCCGTCCGGTCCGGAAGCGGCCGACCCGCCGGTCCGTCGCTAGGAGGACCGCCTGGACTGGCTCGAGCTGGTTGCGGGGTTCGTGTACCTCCTGATGGGAGGCGACTTCCTCGTGCGCGGCGCGGTCGCGCTGGCCCGACGCTGGAACCTGTCGCCGATGCTGGTGGGCGTGACGATCGTCGCGCTGGGGACCTCCGCGCCGGAGCTGTTCGTATCCGTGGGCGCGGCGATCTCGGGCCACCCCGGGATCGCGATCGGAAACGTGATCGGCAGCAACATCGCGAACGCCCTCCTCGTGGTGGGAGCGCTCGCCGTGGTGTCGCCGATCACCGTGGATGCCGCGATCACGAAACGGGACACCGTCGCCATGCTGGCCGCGAGCGTGGCGCTCGTCCCGCTGTGCGCGAACGGAGTGCTCGGGCGGCTGGAAGGCCTGCTCCTCCTGATCGGGACGGTCGTCTTCCTGGGACGCAAGGTCCGTCAGGCGGCGCGCGGGCAGTCGTCCGCACCCGCGGGTCCCCCGACGCTCGAGTGGGTGCTGGGGCTGCCGAGCCGCACGTGGCTGATCACCCTGTTCCTCCTGGTGGGGGTGATCTGGCTGCCGCTCGGCGCCGGGCTGCTGGTCGAGTCGGCCTCGACGATCGCGGCTCGCTTCGGCGTCGCGGAGTCGATCGTGGGGCTCACGGTCGTCGCGCTCGGCACTTCGCTCCCGGAGCTGGCCACGGCGTTCGTGGCCATCTCGCGGCGCGAGCTCGACGTCGCGCTCGGAAACGTCATCGGCTCGAACGTGCTCAACATCCTCGCCATCCTCGGTGCGGCCGCCGCCCTCTCCCCCGAGCCGCTCCCGATCCCGGACCGGAGCCTCGCCCTCGACCTCCCGGTGCTGCTCGCTTCGACCGGTGTCGTCGCGTGGTTCGGCCTCCGGGGCGGGCGGATGCGGCGGCTCCTGGGTGGGGGGCTCGTGACCGGCTATCTGACCTACGTCACGGTGTTGCTCCTGCGCGGCTAGAGCGCGGCGCCGGCCGCCGCTCAGAGCTCGATCTCGTACTGCTTGATCTTCCGGTAGAGGGTGCGCTCGCCGATGCCCAGCTTCTCGGCCGCCTTGCGCCGGTTGCCATCCACGACCCGAAGCGTCGCCACGATGGCCTCCCGCTCGAGCTCGGCCATGGTCATCCCGGGCCGGAACGAGATCGAGCCATCGGTCCCCTCCCCCTCTTCCTCCTCTTCGAGCGTAGGGACGGAGACGCGGTGAGGATGGCCGGCGCGTGCGCCCTCGAGCGCGGACCACTCTCCGGGATCCGGGAACTCGATCGTCTGACCGGCCCAGCGCTCGGGAACCTCGAGCGTTCCGCGCT
>Ga0299914_10000616_pt1 | contig 21827 bp, 20 predicted proteins | sample RVTome_10_FD_201361 | JGI IMG/M metagenome (GOLD analysis project Ga0299914, IMG submission 201361) | Soil microbial communities from uranium-contaminated site in the Upper Colorado River Basin, Wyoming, United States - RVT153D57 (version 2) ...
AGCGCGTCCTCCGGCCCGCGATCCTCTGGAACGACCAGCGCACGGGCGCCGAGTGCCGCGAGATCGAGGAGCGCGTCGGGCTCGCCCGCCTGATCGAGCTGACCGGCAACCGCGCGCTCCCCGGCTTCACGGCGCCCAAGCTCCTCTGGCTCCGCCGCCACGAGCCGGAGGTCTTCGAGCGCGTCGCGCACGTCCTCCTCCCGAAGGACTACGTCCGCCTCGCCCTCACCGGCGAGCGGGCCACCGACGTCGCCGACGCCTCGGGGACGCTGCTCTTCGACGTGGCCGGCCGCCGCTGGAGCGGCGACGTGCTGGCCGCGCTCGACCTCCCGCCCGAGTGGCTCCCGCCGGCGCTCGAGTCGCCGGCCCGCTCGGCGGAGACGCCCGCCGGCGTCCCCGTCGCGGCCGGGGCGGGCGACCAGCAGGCCGGGGCGCTCGGCGTCGGCGCCGTCCGCCCTGGACCGGTGTCCGTCGTGCTCGGCACCTCGGGGGTCGTCTTCGCGACGCTGCCCGAGCTCGCGGTCGAGCCCGAGGGGCGCGCGCACGTCTTCTGCCACGCGGTGCCGGGCACCTGGGAGGCCATGGGCGTCATGCTCTCGGCCGCCGGAGCGCTCCGCTGGGCCCGGGACGTGCTCGCCCCGGACCTGCCGTTCGACCGCCTCGTCGCCCAGGCGGAAGGGTGGGAGCCCGGCGCCGAGGGGCTGCTCTTCCTCCCGTACCTGGCCGGCGAGCGGACGCCGCACGCCGACCCCGACGCCCGCGCGGCCTTCGCGGGCCTGTCGCTGCGCCACGACCGCGGCGCGCTCGTCCGCGCCGTGCTCGAGGGCGTGGCCTACGGGCTCCGCGACTCGCTCGAGATCCTCCGCTCGCTCGGCTGCCGGCTCGACGTCGGCAGGGTGTCGGGCGGCGGGGCCCGCAGCGACCTCTGGCTCCGCATCGTCGCCTCCGTGCTCGGCCTCCCGCTGGAGCGCACCGTGGCGGAGGAGGGGGCGGCGTTCGGCGCCGCGCTCCTCGGGGGCGTCGCGGGCGGCGTCTTCGCCGACGTGGGCGAGGCCGTGGACGCCTGCGTCCGCGTCCGCGAGACGGTCGAGCCCGACCCCGAGTGGGAACGGGCCTACGCGGAGGGCTACGCCCGCTACCGCGCCCTCTACCCTGCCCTGAAGACGCTGGAGGCGGAATGACGACCACGTGGGGGATCATCTCGACGGCGAACATCAACCGGCTCGTGCTGGCCGGCGCCCACGAGTCCGACCGGGCCGACGTCATCGCCGTGGCGAGCCGTGACCGGGCCCGAGCCGAGGCCTACGCGCGCGAGCACGGCATCGAGCGGGCATACGGGAGCTACGAGGCGCTCCTGGCCGACGGCGACGTCGAGGCGGTCTACATCTCGCTCCCGAACTCGCTGCACGTCGAATGGTCGATCCGCGCGCTCGAGGCGGGGAAGCACGTCCTCTGCGAGAAGCCGCTCGACCGGCGGCCCGAGGAGGTGGAGCGGGCCTTCGAGGCGGCCGAGCGCGCCGGGCGCATCCTCACGGAGGCGTTCATGTACCGGCACAACCCGCAGACGGCGAAGCTCGTGGAGCTCGTCGAGAGCGGCGCGGTCGGCGACCTGCGGCTCGTGCGCTCCGCGTTCAGCTTCAGCCTCGGCGACCCGGAGAACGTGCGCCTGGCGGCCGACCTCGACGGCGGCGCGCTCATGGACGTCGGCTGCTACTGCGTGAGCGGCTCGCGACTCCTGGCCGGCGAGCCGGAGTCCGTCTCGGGAGTTCAGGTCACCGGGGCGAGCGGGGTTGACGTGCTCTTCGCGGGGACGCTGAGCTTCCCGGGCGACGTCGTCGCCCACTTCGACTGCGGCTTCGTCCTTCCCGGCCGCGACGAGCTCGAGGTGGTGGGGAGCGAGGGATCGCTCTTCCTCGACGACCCCTGGCACGCGCGGACGCCGACGATCGAGATCCGGCGCGAGGGCGGGATCGAGGACCTCGTGCTCCAGCCGGCCGACTCGTACCGGCTCGAGCTGGAGAACGTCGGCGACGCGATCGCCGGCCGCGCGGCCCTGCGCCTCGGCCGCGAGGACGCGGTGGGGCAGGCGAGGACGATCGACGCCCTCTACCGGGCCGCGGCCTCGGACGCCTCCGTGTCGCTCACCTGACACGAAGGCGGCACCCTCCTGCGCGCACCGGCGCGCTATCCAGGGAGGATGGATGCCGCGCGCGTGCTCCTGGGGCTCCTCTTCCCGGAGCGTTGCCTCGTCTGCGGCCGTGGCGACGAGCTGCTCTGCGCCCACTGCCGCAGGAGCCTGCTCGTCCTCCGCGGCACGCTGTGCGCCCGCTGCGGCGCCCCGACCGCCTGGCCGGTCGAGCGCTGCGGCGAGTGCGCCGGCGGCCGGCTCGCCTTCGCCTCCGCGCGCGCGGCGGTCGCCTATGACGGCGCCGCCCGCGCCCTCGTGACCGCGTGGAAGGAGCGCGGAATCGGGAGGGTCGCGGGCCTGGCAGCCGGGCTGGTTGCGGAGACGGTCCCGGCGCCCCGGGCGGACGCGCTCGCGTTCGTCCCGGGGGAGGGCGACCGCGTCGGCTGGCGCGGGGCCAATCCGGCCGCGGAGCTGGCGGGGGCGCTCGCGGGCCGCTGGGGCCTCCCGGTGGAGCGGCTCCTCGAGCGGACCCGGCGCGTCCAGCCGCAGCGGGGGCTCGGCCGGGCCGAGCGCCGCGCCAACGTCAAGGCCGCGTTCCGCGCCCGCGGAACGGCCCCGGCGGCCGTCTGCCTCGTCGACGACGTCTACACGACGGGCTCGACCGCGGGCGCCGCGGCGACCGAGCTGCGGCGGGCGGGGGCGAGGGCCGTCCACGTCGTCACGTTCGCCCGCGTAGTCCGCGGTTGACAGGCCGGCCGGGCGCCTGCATATAGTCACCCGGTCGCGGGACCGGGCAGGCACTTCGGCCCGCGAGACCAGGACAAGGGGGATCTGGGAGCACGCACCGAGTCGCTTCGAGCCCGGGAGGTCTCACTCCCTGCGCCAGCGCGTCAGTCGGGAACATCCGGGGACCGGGCACCCCGGACGGAAAGGAGAGTCGTGCGGACGACATGGTCCACGAGCGGGCCTCGGGGAGGCCCGAGATGAGCGTGCGCCGGTGGCTGGTCGCGACGGCGGTCCTGGTGGCCGCCTCGATCGGCGCCGCGACCGCCTCGGCGCAGTCGCCGGTCCTCGATCCGGTGGACCCGCAGTTGTGGGTCGACCAGGGCGAGCTGACCTGGGCGGACTACCTGCCGGTCCCGGACGAGCGGCCGGAGTTCTACGACACCGACACGGACGGGAGCCAGAACCAGTACCGGACGGCCATCATCCTGATCGACTACCCGGACCAGCCCTTCCTGGTCACGCAGCCCGCGGGCTCCCATCCGTTCGGGAACCCGCAGCCGGGCTGGACGCCGGTCGCGCCCGAGGACGTCGCGGAGTGGTTCTACGACTACTACGCCGTGCCGAACGAGTACAACGGCGGCCGCACCCTCCACGGCTACTGGATGGAGGACACCCACGGGCGCATCGGCATCGACGTCGAGGTCTTCGGCCCGTACACGATGACCCCCCAGTCCTTCGAGTACGGACTTGGCCAGTTCAACGGCTCCCTCGGCGGCCAGGCCGACTCGAGCTGCCCTGCGGGCCACACCTGCAACCGGAACATCCGCACCGACGGCCTCGCCGCCTGGCAGGCGGATACCGGCTGCACGAGCCTGTCCTCCTGCGGCTACAACAACGGGTTCTACGTGACCGCGGGTCACGACGAGTCGTCCACCTGGCAGGAGTTCGGCGAGATGCTCTGGGCCGACCGGACCGAGGTTCCCGCCGAGTTCGGGCCTCCCGGCGCCACGAGCGGGCCGGTGCTGAACGCCGCCGGCAACCCGATCCCGAACTGGGCGCCCACGCGCTACGTCCCGTGGACGTCCTGGCGGGCGGCGGCGAACCACTGGCCGAACGCGGGCGGCGGCACGTCCACGCAGGCGGAGAGCTCGGGGCAGAGCGTGTTCGCCCACGAGTTCAGCCACCTGCGCGGCCTGCCGGACAACTACAACAACCCGTTCGCGGACAACGTGCGCAACTACACCGGCTACTGGGAGATGATGAGCCGCGGGACGTTCAACGGCCCCGGCGGCACGCACAACCGGTGGCAGATCCCGAACGCGGGCGGCTCGGCGCTCGGGCCGCACCACATGCTCCACTTCAAGAACCAGCTGAACGCCCTCGAAGCGGGCGACCAGGTGGTCGTCGAGCGCAACGACCTGCACACGCAGGGCGTCGCGGTCGTGACGGTGAAGGCGCGCGAGTCGGTGCCGGACGGCAGTCCCGTCGGCCTGACCGTCAACTTCGGCACCGGCGGCGACCTGGCGGGCAGCTGTGCCAACCAGGGGCTCGAGCCCTTCTACTGCCCCGGCACGAACTACCTGCACTACCGGTTCGAGGTCGTCGACCGCGTCGGGAACGACTCGTTCGCCCCCGGCCACGGCGTTCTCCTCTCGAAGAGCCGCAATAGCGGCACGCCGAGGGTCTGGATGATCGACCCGAACCCGCAGGACATCGGGATGATCGACTTCTACCGGCCGGACGGCACGCCGGTGGCGGTCGTGCGCGGCGACCCGCGCCAGCTCAACGACGCCACCTTCCACGCCGGCACGGACTCGGGCAGCCAGTACGAGTACGTGGACGGCTTCAACCGGCTGCACTTCTACTTCATCGACAAGCACCGGGACGCGAACGGCGTCCTCTACTACGACATCGGCGTGCGCCGCTTTGACGGCGCGGGCGACTTCGTCCGCGGCGTGGCCCTGGGCGACGCGGTCAAGACGACGTCCGAGCCGGGGGCCGTCGTCTCCTGCTCGTTCCCGCTGACGAACGCGGGCGCGGCGGGGGCCGGCGTCTTCGACTCCGACATCTACCGCATCTCGGCGAGCTCCTCGAGCGGCGACTGGGAGGTCGCCCTCCCGAACGCGCTCGCCGCGGCCAAGGCCGGCGAGACGGTCGACGTCGAGGTGCACGCGACCCGCACGGCCGGCTCCGAGGGCACGACGCTCTCGCTGACGGCGACGTCCGAGTCCGACCCGACCGAGACGGCCACGAGCACGTGCGACGCGGCCGCCGGGGACGGCGACTCGATCCACCGGCGCGTGACGGCCAACGGCCCGATCGTGATCGACTCGTCGATCGGCACGTACGCCGCCGACGAGGGGACGCGGCTCTACTCCGGCATCGACGTCAGGTCGACCCAGGTGGGCGGCGGCGACGGCCCCATCGGCGCCCTCGCCTTCGAGTTCACCTCGGGCGGCCGGTCGTACCGGCTCGAGAGCGAGGACGTCGAGCTCGTCCGCACCGGTCTGGGCGGCGAGAACGACCGCACCTGCCGGGGCACGCCGCCGGATCCGCTTCCGGCGCTCTGGTGCACGGGCACCGCGGAGATCCGGGCGACCGCCCGCCTCGTCGACGACACGAAGAAGAAGCCCGTCGTCGTCCTCGACGGGCTGAGCCTCGTCATCAGCCTCACCGATCGGCGCGCGCCGGGCGGCCAGGACACGATCGCGGTCACCGCGTGGGACGGGAACAAGCAGGTCTTCTCGTCCGCGTGGGCCGGGTTCGGCCCGCTCGAGCAGGCGCTCGCAGGCGGGAGCACGAGGGTCCTCTAGGACGCTGGCGGACAGGGGCGCCGGCACCGTCCGGCGCCCCACCGCCACCCCGAGGGCCGGCGGAGCCCGCGGCATACGATGGGAGCCGACATGGCCGTCAGGATCCGCGCCGCCGTCCTCGCGCTCGCGCTCGCCGTCCCGCTCGCCGGCTGCAGCCGCGGGGGCGACGAGCGCTCGTACGGCGGCGCCGAGGGCCTGCCGGGCCCGCTCCCGGCCGGCGTGGAGTTCGCCGAGCCGCCGTCGTCCGGCGTCCCGGCCCCCGAGTTCACCGCCGAGCTCGTGGACGGGACCGAGGTCGAGGCCGCCGATCTCTGGGCCGACCGCCCTGCTGTCCTCCTCTTCACGGCCAGCTGGTGCGAGACCTGCAGGGACGTGCACCGGGCGGTGGCCGAGGCGGTCGGGGAACGGGACGGCGCCGTCTCCCTGCTTGCGGTCGTGCCCGAGGACGACGCCGACGCGGCGGCCGGCTACGCGGAGGAGCTCGAGCTCGCCTACCCGGTGGCGGTGGGAACCGACCGCATCTGGCTCGACTACGCGGCCCGCGAGCCGCCGCTCGCCGTCCTCGTCGCGCCGGGCGGCACGGTTCTCCGCGGCTGGCCCGGCGGCGTGGAGCGCGCGGCGCTCGCCGAGGAGCTCGACTCGCTGATCGCCGCGAGCCCGTCCGGCTTCCGGCGATGAGGCCGCTCGCGGCGGCCCTGGCGCTCGCCGCGTTCCTCGGCGCGGCGGCGTGCGGCGGGGGCGAGGACGGGGCGGACGTCCGCCTCCGCGTGGTCGCGCCCGACAACAACATCCGCGTCGAGGGGGTCGAGTGCGCCGGAGCACGGCCGTTCGAGGACGTCCACGCAGGCACCGCGTTCGCCCTCGAGGACGGCGCCGGGGAGGTGCTCGCCGAGGGCGAGCTGCCCGCCGGGCACGCGGTGAACGCGGACCCGAGCATCGACTGGGGCATCGAGCGCATCCCGACCGTCTGCGCCTTCGAGCTCGAGCTGGAGGGCGTCCCCGAACGGGAGGCGTACACGCTGCGCCTGGCCGGCGGGCCCCCGCTCGAGTTCGACGCCGCGCTGCTCGCCCCCGGCGAGCCCCTGGAGCTGGTCGTCCCCTAGGCGAGGAGGGTAGGGTGGGGGCAGATCGACGAGGAGGCTCACGTGAGACTTCAGGTCAAGGGGAAGAACGTCGAGGTCAGCGACTCACTGAAGCTCTACGCCGAGGAGAAGCTCGGAAAGCTCGACAAGCACCTGAACGACGCCGCGCGGCTCGAGCTCGAGCTGGCGGTCGAGAAGAACCCGTCCATCGCCGAGAGCCAGATCGCCGAGGGAACGATCTGGACGAAGGGCCCCGTGCTGCGCGCCCGCGAGAGCTCGCCCGACATGCGGGCGTCGATCGACATGCTGGTCGAGAAGCTCGAGCGGCAGGCGCGGCGCTACCGGGACAAGCGCAGGCCGCGGTCGGGCGGCCGGGCGGCCACCGCTGCCCCGGCCGAGGCGGAGACGGTCTCCGCAGTCACTGACGAGGAGAGCCCCGTGATCGTGAAGACGAAGCAGTTCGCAGTGAAGCCCATGACCCCCGAGGAGGCGGTCCTCCAGCTCGAGCTGATCGGCCACGACTTCTTCGTGTTCCAGAACGCCGAGACGACCGACGTGGCCGTCGTCTACCGCCGGCGCGACGGCGACTACGGGCTGATCGAGCCCCAGGTCGGCTAGCCGGATGCCGCCCGACGACGACATCCTCGATCCGCGCGGCGCCTTCCGCTGGGTCGAGGCGGGCGTCTCCGGCCTGGCGCGCCAGCGCGAGTGGGACGCGACCGCGATCGCCGAGTTGCCGACCCTTCGCGCCTCCAACGAGACCGAGCTCGACTTCCGCGTGCTCGGCGACGGCTCGGTGATCGGCGACGTCGACCCCGCGGTCGTGGCGGAGCTGACCCGTGAGCTCGCGATCGAGGCACCGTACCTCGCCCGAGTGGTACGCCAGGACGAGCTCAACTGGATCGTCGGCGCGGTGCGCATGGAGTCCGAGCTCGTCGAGCTCGCGGCCGGCGTGCAGGGGCTCTCGCTCGAGGCGGCCGTCCCGCCCGAGGGCGAGACGATGTACCTCGTGGACGGCGAGATCGAGGCGGAGCTGCCCGACGGCCCCGCGGGCGAGGCCCTCGCAGAGCTCGAGCGGCTCGGCGCGGAGCGCTTTCAGGCATTCGTCGCCCGTGCCGATAGGTTGGAGGACGGTCGCTGGGAACTCACGGTCGACCCCCTCTAGCTACCCTGAACCGATGCCCCAGAACTACGGCGCCTTCGAGAAGGTCCTGCGCGTCGGCGAAGGCCGGCGCCTCAAGCGCCTCGCCGGGCAGGCCGACTACGTCGCCTCCCTCGAGCCCGACTTCGAGGCCCTCTCGGACGCGGAGCTCGCAGCCAAAACAGGTGAGTTCCGGCAGCGGCTCGAGAACGGCGAGCCCCTCGACGAGCTGACCTTCGAGGCGTTCGCCGCCGTCAGGGAAGCGGCGAGGCGGACGGTGGACATGCGTCCCTTCGACGTCCAGGTGATGGGCGCGGTGGTGCTCCACGAGGGCGACATCGCCGAGATGAAGACCGGCGAGGGGAAGACGCTCGTCGCCACGATGCCGCTCTACCTGAACGCGCTCCCGGCCCGCGGCGTCCACCTGGTCACGGTGAACGACTACCTGGCCAAGCGCGACGCCGAGTGGATGGGCCCGGTCTACGAGGCGCTCGGGATGCGGGCGTCCTTCATCCGCAACCAGATGCCGTTCGCCGAGCGCAAGGAGGCCTACGCCGCCGACATCACGTACGGCACGAACTCCGAGTTCGGCTTCGACTACCTGCGCGACAACATGGCGACGTCCCTCCAGGGGACGGTGCAGCCCAGCCACGCCTACGCGATCGTGGACGAGGTCGACTCCATCCTCATCGACGAGGCGCGCACGCCGCTCATCATCTCCGGCGAGCCGGAGACGGCCGCGCGGACGTACTACGACTTCGCGCGCATCGCCAGGGGCCTCGAGGGCGTTCCCGCCAAGTTCGTGCCCAAGGGCCAGGAGCGGACGGAGGACGACGCCGACTACGAGTACGACGAGAAGTTCAAGACCGTCTCGCCGCGGGAGTCGGCCATCGACGCCGTCGAGCGCGCGCTCGGGATCGAGAACCTCTACGACCCGCGGAACGCGCAGCTCGTCAACCACCTGATCCAGGCGCTCAAGGCCGAGTCGCTCTACCACCGGGACGACGAGTACGTCGTCCAGGACGGCGAGGTGAAGATCGTCGACGAGTTCACCGGCCGGATCATGGAGGGCCGCCGCTGGTCGGAGGGCCTGCACCAGGCGGTCGAGGCCAAGGAGGGCGTGGCCATCCGCGAGGAGCACGTCACCCTGGCGACGATCACGCTCCAGAACTACTTCCGCCTCTACGAGAAGCTGGCCGGCATGACGGGGACGGCGAAGACGGAGGAGAAGGAGTTCCAGGAGATCTACAACCTCTCCGTCGTCGAGATCCCCACGAACGTGCCGGTCGTCCGCGCGGACGAGAACGACTACATCTACAAGACCGCCGACGCCCGCTTCAACGCAGCCATCGAGGACATCAAGGAGCGTCACGAGAGCGGCCAGCCGGTGCTCGTCGGGACGATCTCCGTCGAGGTCTCCGAGTATCTCTCGACCCTGCTGACGCGTGCGGGGATCAAGCACAACGTCCTGAACGCGAAGCAGCACGAGCGCGAGGCCGAGGTCATCATGGACGCCGGCGAGCTCGGCGCGGTCACGATCGCGACGAACATGGCCGGCCGCGGTGTCGACATCAAGCTCGCCGAGGGCGTCCGCGAGCTGGGCGGCCTCTACGTCCTCGGCACCGAGCGCCACGAGGCGCGCCGCATCGACAACCAGCTGCGCGGCCGCTCCGGCCGCCAGGGCGACCCGGGCGAGTCGCGCTTCTACCTCTCCGCGCAGGACGAGCTCGTCCGCCTCTTCGCCGGCGATCGCATCTACAACATCATCGAGCGCTTCAAGCTCCCGGACGACCAGCCGATGGAGGCCTCGATCCTCTCGAAGCAGATCGAGAACGCCCAGAAGAAGGTCGAGGAGCAGAACTTCGTCTCGCGCAAGAACGTCCTCAAGTACGACGACGTCATGAACGTCCAGCGGATGGTCGTCTACGAGCAGCGCCGGCGCGTGCTCGAGGGCGCCGACCTCTCGGAGGAGATCGAGGGCTGGATCGAGGAGCTCGTCGCCCGGATCGTCTTCGACCACACCGAGTCCGACTACCGTGAGGACTGGGACCTCGAGAGCCTCTTCGCCGAGATGCAGGCCCTCTACGAGACGGAGATCACGCCGAACGAGGTCGGGCCGACGATGACGCGCGAGGAGCTGGTCGAGGAGTTCCAGGACGACGTCGCGGACGCCTACGCGGCCAAGGTGGAGGAGTACGGCCCCGAGCTCATGCGCGAGGTGGAGCGCTACCTCGTCCTCCAGGTCGTCGACGTCCGCTGGCGCGAGCACCTCGAGTCCATGGAGTACCTCCGCGACGGTATTCACCTGCGCGCCATGGCCCAGAAGGACCCGCTCTCGGAGTACCGCGCCGAGGGCCATGCGATGTTCGAGGAGCTGACCGCGACGATCCAGGAGGAGATCGTCCGCTACCTGCTCCGGCTTCAGATCGAGCGAGCTCCCGAGCAGGGCGAGCTCGCCCCCGAGGCGGCGCCAACGAACGGCGACGGCCTCACCTACGAGCACGAGTCCGCCGCGGGCTCGGAGGCGATTCGCGCCGCCGGCGCCAATGAGGCCGCGCTGGAACGGGCCCGGGCGGGTGCTGGAGCGACGGCGACCGCGGGAGCGGGCGCGGGCGCGGCGACGACGGTCTCCACGGGCCAGCGCATCGTCGCCGAGGCCGACCGCGTCGGCCGGAACGACCCGTGCCCCTGCGGCTCCGGCAAGAAGTACAAGAAGTGCCACGGCGCCTAGCGGCGCCGCTCCCCTCACCGCCCCACCGCGGGCCGCCGACGGCCGGTCGCGCCGGGCGCCCGCGCCCTGGGGTCAGATCTTGCAATCGCGCATTGGACACGTCCGTGCTGCGCTGCAAGATCTGACCCCATGCGTCCGGCGAACTGATCAGCGCCCCAGGGAGCAAACCTCCGGAAACCGAGTAGCCATGCGGAAGTCCTCCGCATCCGCGGCGGGGGTCAGATCTTGCATTCGCGCAGGGGGCATGTCTGTGCTGCGCTGCAAGATCTGACCCCAGGGGTTCGGCGGTGGCCGCGTCATAAGAGTCCTCCGCCGGCGACGGTCACGTCTCCAGCGGCCACGTCTTGGGGTCTGACCCCGGGACACGTCCGCCGGGGACGGAGTGTGCGTCACAGAAGTGTGACGCGTTGTCCACAGGGCCCGATCCCGCGCCTCCCTGTTCAATGCGGCCTCGACCCTCGTGAGCAGGCCGATGCGGCGGGGTCGGCGGCGGCCATGGCTCGGGGTCAGACCCCGGGCGTGGCCGGCCGGGACGCGTCCGGGCTGCCCTCGCGCCGCGGCTCCGCTGAGCCGTTCGGCCCGCCAGCTACCATCCACGCCATGGCGGAGCGGAGCGCGGTCGAGCGCGAGCTCGAGGAGATCGGGACCCAGCTGGCCTGGGTCCGTGATTACCTTTGACCCGCAGGGGTTGAGCGAGCGCCTGGCCGTCCTCGAGGAGGCCATGGGCGCGCCGGGATTCTGGGACGAGCAGCAGGAGGCCGCGCGGGTGTCCTCGGAGCACGCGCGCCTGTCCCGCCGGCTCGACCGCTACGAGCAGCTGAGCGGCGAGGCGGCCGACCTCGAGGAGCTCCTCGCGCTCGCCTCCGACGACGGCGAGCTGGACGAGATCGCCTCGAGCGCCGCCGCCCTCCATGCCCAGCTCGACCGCCTGCAGGAGGACTCGCTCTTCAGCGGAGAGTACGACGCCGGCGGCGCGGTCGTCTCCATCCACGCGGGCACCGGGGGCACCGACGCGCAGGACTGGGCGGAGATCCTCCTGCGCATGTATCTGCGCTGGGCGGCCGAGCGCGGCTTCAAGACCGACCTCGTCGAGGTATCCCCGGGGGAGGAGGCCGGCCTCAAGTCGGCGACGTTCACGGTGGAGGGCGAGAACGCCTACGGGACGCTCAAGGCCGAGCGCGGCGTGCACCGGCTCGTGCGCCTGTCGCCGTTCGACCAGGCGCACCGCCGCCACACCTCCTTCGCGCAGGTCATCGTCAGCCCGCTCGTCGCAGACGACGTGGACATCGAGATCGACGAGGCCGACCTGCGCATCGACACCTACCGCGCGAGCGGCGCGGGCGGGCAGCACGTCAACAAGACCGACTCCGCAGTCCGCATCACCCACATTCCCACCGGCATCGTCGTCCAGTGCCAGAACGAGCGCTCCCAGCTCTCCAACCGCCAGACGGCCATGCGCATCCTCAAGAGCCGCCTGGCGGAGACCGAGCTCGAGCGCCGCGAGGCAGAGCTGGCCAAGGAGCGCGGGGAGGTCCTGGACACCGGCTTCGGGAGCCAGATCCGCAGCTACGTCCTCCACCCGTACCAGCTCGTGAAGGATCACCGCACCGACGTCGAAGAAGGGAACGCACAGGCCGTCCTCGACGGCAGACTCGACCCCTTCATCCGCGCCTACCTCCTCGCCAACGCCACCGGAGCCGTCGCCTAGCTTCTACCGAGCCGCCATGCCCGACCCTTCCGCTACACTCGTGTGCTTGCAGAGATCCGACCGGTGCGCCCTCGGGACGGGCGCCCACGCCTGAACCGGTGCAGGAAGCAGACCTCAAAGATTCACTCGAAGAGACTCCGGCGACGACTGCGGTCGAGCTGAACGGCGACTCCGTCGAGAGCGCCGTCGCAGTCGACCCGGAGGCGGTCGGCCAGCCCCCCGCCGGGACGCCGATGATCGTCTTCGAGAACGTGAAGAAGGTCTACGAGCCGAACGTCGTGGCCCTGCGCGAGACGAGCTTCGTCATCGACAAGGGCGAGTTCGTCTTCCTCGTCGGCCCGTCGGGCTCCGGCAAGTCCACGATCATGCGCCTCCTCCTCAAGGAGCTCAACCCGACCGACGGCCGCATCATCGTCGGCGGCCGCGAGCTGGCCCGCCTGCGCGGGAACAAGGTTCCGATGCTCCGGCGCAACATCGGCTGCGTCTTCCAGGACTTCAAGCTCCTGACCGACCGCACCGCCTACGACAACGTCGCCTACGCGCTCAAGGTTCAAGGCCAGTCGAAGGCCCAGATCCGGGCGAAGGTGCCCGAGATCCTCGCGCTCGTCGGCCTCGGCTCGAAGATGAACAGCTTCCCGCACGAGCTGTCGGGCGGCGAGCAGCAGCGCGTCTCCGTGGCGCGCGCGTTCGTCAACCATCCGCCGCTCCTCATCTGCGACGAGCCGACGGGGAACCTCGACCCGGACACGTCCGTCGGGATCATGCAGCTCCTCTACCGCATCAACCGGACCGGGACGACCGTTCTCATGGCCACCCACGACCGCGAGATGGTCGACAAGATGCGGAAGCGCGTGATCGCGCTCGAGGACGGCGTCGTCATCCGCGACGAGCGACGCGGCGGCTACGGCTAGTGTCTCTCCCGGCGACACGTGCCGGCTCCTGGCCCGCGATTACGCGGCGCCAGACGCCACCCTCGCGCTCACCAAGGCAGCAAGCCTTGGCTTCGCGCGAGTGCGACCTCTGGCTTGGTGCTCGCGACCCAGTAGTTCGGCAGCGTCACCGGAAGAGACACTGATGAGAGCCAGGCTCTTCTTCTCCGAGGCCTTCCGGTCGATGGCCGCGAACCTCTCCACGAGCATCGCCGCCGTCATGACCGTCCTCATCGGCATGTTCCTGCTCGGGCTCTTCATCGCGCTCGGCAGCTGGGTCATCTCCTGGACGGACCACGTGAAGCGAGACCTCGTGGTCAACGTCTACTTCTGCACCGACCTGACGTGCGGCAAGGAGGTCACGGAGAAGCAGGTCAACTCTGTCCAGGCGGAGATCGAGTCGAACCCGGACGTCGCCTCCTACAAGTTCGTCTCCAAGGACGACGCCTGGAAGGAGATGCAGGAGCGCTTCCCGGAGCTGACCGCGGAGACGATCCGGAACCCGCTGCCGGCGTCGTTCGAGGTGATTCCGAGGGACGCCGACCAGGTGCAGACGATTGCCGCCTCGTTCCAGGAGCCGCTCCCCGCCGGCGTGGAGACGGTCAAGTACGGGGAGAAGAAGGCCGAGCGCGTTCTTCAGGTGGCGACGATCATCGGCGCGATCTTCCTCGTCGGCAGCATCATCCTGCTGATCGCCTCGACGATCCTGATCGCGAACACGATCCGCCTCTCGATCTTCTCGCGGCGGCGCGAGATCGAGGTGATGAAGCTCGTGGGCGCGTCGAACTGGTTCGTGCGCGCGCCGTTCATGCTCGAGGGGCTGCTCTGCGGCCTCGCCGGCTCCCTGTTCGCGGTCGTCCTCCTGCTCCTGGCCAAGGAGCTCGCGCTGCCGGGGATCATGGGCCGGATCGAGAGCCCGGACGACATCCAGGCCTGGAGCTTCCCGGCCGTGGCGCTGATCCTCGTCGCCATGAGCCTGCTGGTCGGCGCGGCGGGGTCCGGTATCACCCTGCGGCGTTTTCTGCGAGTCTGAAGTCGTGCACGCGGGAGGCCCCGCACCCGAGCGGGCGGCCGGCTGGTGAGAAAGGGCGCCGGCTACCTCGCTGCGCTCGTCCTCGTCGCGGGCGCCTTCGCGCTCGGGTTCTTCCTCACGCAGACCGAGTCGGGCGCGAGCCAGTCGGCGCCGCCCGTCCAGGCCGAGCGCCCGCTGCGCCTGATCGACGAGATCCGCGCCGAGCTGACATCCGCGTACTACCGCTGGATCGAGCCGGCCGTCCTCGAGCGGGCCACTGTCGACGGAATCCTCGCCGGCCTCGACGACCCGCACACCGAGCTCTTGACGACCGCCGAGTACGAGAGCCTCCAGGAGCACACGCAGGGGACGTACTCGGGCATCGGGCTCACGGTGGGCCCGGCCCGCAAGGGGCTTCTCGTAACCGCGGTGGCCGATGGCCCCGCGGCGGACGCCGGCGTCCACAAGGGGGACCTGATCACGAGGATCAACGGCGAGCCCGTTGGGAAGCTGGCGTTCGAGAGCGCCCTCGCTCTGATCAAGGGGCACCGGGGCACGCTCGTCCGGCTGACGGTGAAGCGCCCCGGGAAGAAGAAGCCCCTCGACGTCACGGTCGTGCGCCGCGAGATCGAGGTGCCGCCGCTGACGGCCCGGCTCATCTCGACGAAGAAGGACAAGGTGGGCTACATCCGGATCTTCTCCTTCTCGGCCGGCGCCGGAGCCGAGATCGAGGAGGCGACCGCCGACCTCGTGGAGAAGGGCGCGACCGGCGTCGTCTTCGACCTCCGCGACAACCCCGGCGGCCTCTTGTCCGAGGCGGTCAACGCCGCGTCGGTGTTCATCGAGGACGGCCTCGTCGTCCGCACCGACGGTCTTCACGAGGAGGAGCACGAGTACAGCGTCACAGGTACCTCGACCCAGCCGGAGCTGCCGCTCGTCGTCCTCGTGAACGGGGGCAGCGCGAGCGCCGCGGAGATCGTCGCCGGCGCCCTCGTCGACCACGACCGCGCGACCCTGGTCGGCCAGCGGACGTTCGGGAAGGCCTCGGTGCAGACGATCGCGCCGCTCCAGGGCGGCGGCGCCCTCAAGCTCACGACCGCCAAGTACCTCACGCCGGCCGGCGCAGACATCACCAACCTCGGGCTCGAGCCGTCGGTGGTCGCCGCCGACGACCCGACGACGCGGCCCGACGAGGCGCTCAAGATCGCCCGCCGAACCCTCGTCGAGACTCTTCGCTCCGTCTAGCACCCGATGGCGGACAGGCTCGTGTGCGAGCTGGCCCGCAAGGGCAAGCTCCTCGTCGGCGAGCCGTACTTCGAGGGCGGCGTCCCCGTCGTCGTCGATCGCAAGGGCGCGGGCGACGCGGCCGTCGGCGACCTCGTCGTCGTCCGCCTCGGCCGCGGCCGGGCGAAGGTCGAGCACGTCCTCGGCCCGGCCGGCCGGATCGAGGCCGTCCTCGAGGGTCTCCTCTGGCACGAGGGCGTCCGCCGCCCGCATGCGCCACTCCCGCCGCTGCCGCCCGAGGAGGAGCCGGACCGGGTCGACCTCCGCCACCTCTACGCCTTCACGATCGACCCCGAGGGCGCGAAGGACTTCGACGACGCGCTGACCTTCCGGGCCGAGGACGGCGGTGGCGTGCGGGCCTGGGTCCACATCGCGGACGTCTCCGCGTACGTCCCGGCCGGCTCGCCGCTCGACCACGACGCCGCCGAGCGCGGCGTCTCCGTCTACGTGCCCGGCCGCGTCGCGCCGATGCTCCCGCACGAGCTCTCCGACGACCTGTGCAGCCTGCGGCCGCACGCCGACCGCCGCTGCCTCACCGTCGAGATCCCCTTCGGCGCCGGGCTCGAGCCGGGCGAGCCGCGCTTCTACCGCAGCCTCATCCGCAGCCGGGAGCGGCTGACCTACGGCCACGCGCAGGCCGTCCTCGCCGGCGACGAGCGCGCGGTGGACGAGCTGCAGGACGCGCTGCGCCTGGCGGAGACTGTCGCCCGCGCCCTCCGGGACCGGCGCTTCGCGCGCGGGGCGCTCCGCGTCGAGAGCCGTGAGGTCGCGTTCGGCTTCGACGGCGAGGGCGGCGTCGAGCGCGCCTGGATCGAGACGGAGCCGCTCGCGCACATGCTCGTCGAGGAGCTCATGATCGCCGCGAACGAGGCGGTCGCCGAGCTCCTCGCCGGCCGCAAGCGGGAGGCGCTCTACCGCGTCCACGAGTGTCCGGATCCGCAGTCGGTCGAGCTCCTGCTCGCCAAGCTCGCCGACCTCGAGGTGCCGACGCCGCCCGCGCCCGAGCACCTCTCGCCGGCCGAGGCGGCGCGCCTCGCCGCCGCCGCGAGCGAGGCGGTCACCGGCTACGTCGAGCGCTCGGCGCGCGGGGAGGAGGCCTTCCCGGCGCTCGTCCTCCGCGCCCTGAAGCAGGCGCGCTACTCGCCGGAGAACCGCGGCCATTCCGGCCTCGCCAGCCGCGCGTACTGCCACTTCACCTCGCCGATCCGGCGTTACCCCGACCTCGTCGTCCACCGCGCGCTCCTGCGCGAGCTCGGCGTCCTCGACGTCGAGCCGCCGGCAGACCTCGCCGACCTGGGCGACTGGACGTCCGACCGCGAGCGCCTCGCCGCCGGCATGGAGTACCGCGCCGACGAGCTCTGCCTGGCCTGGCTCCTCGAGCGCCGCCTCTTCGAGGAGGGCTGGGACGCGACCTTCGCGGGGGAGGTCATCGGCGCCATCGGCTCCGGGATCTTCGTCCGCTTCGACGGCGTCTTCGAGGGCTACCTGCCGGCGCGCCGCCTTCCCGGCGACTACTTCGAGCTCACGCCGCTCGGGACGGCCCTCGTCGGCCGCCGGAGCGGCTCGGCCTACCGCCTCGGCGACCCGATCGAGGTCCGCGTCGCCGAGCTCAAGCGGTGGGAGGGAAAGGTCGAGCTCGCCCTCGCGTAACCCGCCGGAGATATTTCCCGCTCTTTGCGAAGAAAGGCCGCCGCACCGGCTTGCGTGGAGCGACCGGTTTCTTTAGGTTGCCTCTTGCGCCGAGCACGGGGCGCGAGTAGGCCGAAGGTTCACCGGTAGGCGCTACGCGGAAGCGGAACGTTCGCCGGGGAGCTGGACGAAAGCAAACCCGGCTCGGCGAATTTTATGGTCCAAAGCCAGGGGCGCCGAGGCGCGGGTTCCGCTCGGTCGGCGCGGCTCGTAGGATTCGCTCGTGTCCGAGCGACCGGGTCAGCTGGCCAGGAAGCTCTTCGAGGCGTATGGGCGGGGGCGACCTCTCGACGGTCGGCTCGATGCTCGCAGACCACCTTGTCCCTACGTCACCTCTCCAGAGGGTGGGGTCGACGAGGTCGCGGGGCGCCATGGCTTGCTGAGTCGGCTCCCGGACCTCAGCGGGGCCAACGCATCCGGGACGGCAGGGTCAAGGAGCTGTGGATGGTCGAGGCGCTGCCTGCCTACAGCGCCGAGTTCTGGTCCTAGGGCGGCTATCGTGGGCCGATGCCCTCGACGGCCGCAGCGACCAAGCTGATTGCCGACAACCGCCGCGCGCGGCACGAGTACCACCTCCTCGACCGCTACGAGGCGGGCCTCGCGCTGACCGGCACGGAGGTGAAGTCTCTCCGCGACGGCAAGGCGACGCTTCAGCGCGCCTTCGGCGACGTCCGCGACGGCGAGGTCTACCTCGTCGGCCTGCACATCCCCGAGTACACGCAGGGGAACGTGGCCAACCACGATCCCGACCGCGATCGCAAGCTCCTCCTCCACCGGCGCGAGATCGACCAGCTCGCCGCCAAGGTCGCCGAGAAGGGCTTGACGCTCGTCCCGACGCGGCTCTACTGGAAGGACGGCCGCGCGAAGGTCGAGCTCGCCCTCGCGCGCGGCAAGGACGTCCGCGACAAGCGCCGCACGATCGCCGACCGCGACGCAAAGCGCCAGATCGAGCGGGCCCTGAAATCGCGGGACTAGCCGGCGAGGGCGCCGGCGTAGATCTGCCACGCGAGGGCGCTCTTCGCGGTGAGGCTGAGGACGAGGTACACCCGCTCGCCGAACAGGTAGTCCCGCCACGGGCCGACGCGCCGGTACTGCAGCCACATGTTGACCGCGAAGCTGTTGAAGAAGAGGAAGAGCGAGACGAAGATCCCCCAGACGAACCCGGGGACGGTGCCGTCGACCTCGGAGCCGACGAGCGAGATGCCGATCACGATCCACGGAACCGCGCCGGCGATGCACCCGAGCCAGAACGGGAGCCAGTCGGGGCGCTCCCGACCGATGTTCACGCGCTCCATGAGCAGGCCGAAGAGGATCATCGCCGCATTCACCCCCGCGACGGCCACGAGTGCGCGCAGGTCGGTGACGCCGGCGAATGTCGCGATCAGGACGACCATCAGCGAGGCGCTGAACGAGTACTCGATCCAGCGCGCGTAGTTCACCCCCCGCCCGAGGTTGCGCTCGTACCAGGAGACGATGCGCGGCGAGGCCACCAGCAGGTGATCCAGCGCCGCCATGAGGAGGAACGCCGCGACGCACCAGCGCACGGAGAGGTCGAAGAGCGTCTCGGTCGGTCCGAGGGCAGAGCCGGGCGGGCCTTCGGCCCACTGGGCCGTGATCGGGATGACGAGCGTCGCCCCGATCAGGACGATGAGCACCGCCTGCCCGGCGTGGACGGCGGCGAGGACGAGGTTCGCGGCTCGGAGGCGCGTCATGCCCCAAGCATTTCCAGAAGCCGCACGGGCCTAAACGCGCTCAGGCGCCGCGGCTGAGAACGGCCGAGTGGACGACGGCGGCCGCGGCGAGGAACACGGCCACCGACCAGAGCGCCACGAGCCCGTGCGTGTCGAGGCCGGTGTCCGCCGCGAGCAGCCAGATCGCCAGCACGGCCGCGGCGATCGCGCTCCCGACCGCGGCCGCGAGCGTCACCGCTCGCTCGGAGGCCGAGCCGGCGAGCGTCCACTCGACGATGGCGAAGGCCACGAGCGCCGCACCCAGGAGCTGCGCGTAGATGGGCGGCTCGGCCAGCGGCAGCCCGAAGAGCTCGTAGAGCCCGTCCCAGGTCGCCGCGAGCAGGAACGCCGCGAGCGCCGCGTTCGAGACCGCGTCGATCTTGAGGACGAGCGCCTGGCTGAGCCGGGGGCGGGCCACCTTGCGGCTATACTTTCAGGCTCTGGGGGCGATCCGGTTTCGACGGGGTCGGTTCTCCGGAAGAGCTGCAAGCCGAGGTCCCCGGTTGGCCTCGTAAAACCACCGGGAACAACGCAAGTGCGGATCGCAACGAACTCGCACTGGCCGCCTAACTAGGCGACCCGTCGGCCCAGGTCTCGGCCCGTGGATCAGGGAACCGGCGTCAGAAAACGGGCTCGCCGCCGAGGGAGCGCTGATCGCCCGAGGCGGGACTCTTCAGGATCGGCTAGCTCGCCGGTAGGTTCGCCAGCCCACCGGCCGCGCGGGCGAAATCCAAGGGCAGGCTGAGCTTGGAGATGCTCTTCACGGTGCGACTTCGGACGCGGGTTCGATTCCCGCCGCCTCCATCGGGCCAGTTCTGGAGAGAGTTCTGGAGTTGTCGACAAGCCAGCTCCGGGGCTCGCTCCGAGCTGCTTCGGCGGCAATCCTGTCGGTCACAGCGCTGCGAAGCGGTACCGACCGCCAGTTGATACGGCGGTCTCGCCAGTATTGCGTGAACTCAGGCAATCAGCTGCCGAGCGGCGAGTTCCGGCAGTACGTGGTTCCGTATCGCTGGCGCGAGTCTCCCGGGCCCGGCACCGTCCGCGCCGACCCAGGCCATGGCCGCAATCTCTGCTCGAGTCGAGATCGGACCACTGACACGGACCAGGTACACGTGCATCTCCATCGCGACGCCCTCGATGGCGGCCTCGTCGGATACGACGCCAAGGAGGTCGGCGTGCACGATCGCCACGCCGAGCTCCTCCTTGAGCTCTCGGGCGAGCGTGTCCCGCGGCTTCTCGTCCCTCTCCGGCTTTCCGCCAGGGAGATAGAAGACATTGGGCGCCTCCTGCTTGCTGACGAGCAAGACCTTCTCGGAATCGATGATGGCGGCTGCAACGACCGGTAGAGGAGGCACGACGCGCCCATTGTTAGTGAACCGGCACCGCGTAGAGCAGACGCCGTCGGTCGCTCCTCGTCACCCGCCGATTGCACCCTTCGTCACGAACAGGGGTGGAGACTACCGTGACCAGGGGGTGCAGGCCGCGCGCTGGCGCCGTCGCGACGCCAGCAGCCAAGCCGCGCGCCTGAACTCCAGAACAGTCCCATCGGCTTGGTTGAGCGAACCGGCGGATTCCGGCGTCCGAACCCCGGGCCGGACGGAGCCGGTCGCGACGTTAGCCGGGTTCCGTGGAGCCTAGGAGGTCGAGCAGTTCGCCGATCTCGTGGTTGACCTGGGCAGGGTGGCGCATCTTCGCGCGGCGCTCGATCGAGTAGTGGTTTCGGCGGCCGATCTTCTTGCGCTCGACGAAGCCAGCCTCCACGAGGTCGGCGACGATTCGCTGCGCTGCCCGCTCGGTGATCCCGACCCGTTCGGCAACGTCACGGAGTCGGACGTCGTCGTCGCGGGCGATGCAGAGGAGGACCTGCGTGTGGTTCGTGACGAACCGCCACGGCTTGGAGTCTTCGTGACTTGACATTCGCGACTTGATTATCGTATGTTTTCTGTCGTCTATGCGCTCCAACCTACCAGATCGCGATTTGCATCGCAGCTACTACGGAGACCCCGGCGCGCCGATTCGGATCGCCGTGGAGACGCTGGCCGATGGGTCGCCGCTCGTGTCCGTGTGGGGCGAGGTCGACCTCGCGACCGCGCCTCACCTCGAGCACGTGCTCGCGGACGCCTCGGCGGGCGGTGACACGGACGTCCTGGTCGAGCTCTCCGGCGACAGTTTCATCGACTCCACCGGCCTGAACGTGCTCATCCAGGCGGCGCGGCGCCTGCGCGCGGGCGGGCGTGCACTCCGCGTCACGACCGAGAACCCGCACACACGGAGCGTGATCGACACCATGGGCCTCACCGAGATGCTGGGTCTCGGCGAACCCACCGCCGCAGCCAGTTAGACGGTTGGGGCCTGGCCGTGGAACTGGACTGCGTTTGGCGGGTGGGAACGACTCCTGGCGGTGGCGGGACAGAGCGATGTCCGAGGTGACCGGCGACCACGATGCTGACAGAGTCCGGCCGTCATGTCCTCTGGGCCCTCGGGTTCGCAGGACTTGGCACTTAAGGACTCTGGTCCTCGTGGGCGCTCCTCCGCGCGAGCCGATCACGATCAGCTCTGCGTTCTCCTCGTCGGCGAGACGGATCTACTGATTCCCGCCGCACTCCCTCGTTGGCTCAACAGAGCCGTTCTTGGAGCCGGTTGCACGGACCACGCTCGACCGATGAGATCCGCCCTTCGGTGCGGTCATGACGAGAAACACCACCACGAGAGTAAGGACGAACCCATGAAGCTGACCACCATGACGCAAGTCACCGTCGATGGAGTGATGCAGGGAAACGGCGGCGCGTCGGATGAGGATCGCAGGAACGGATTCGAGCGCGGCGGATGGGCCATGGGGGTGGCCGACAACGAG
>Ga0299914_10000617_pt1 | contig 21826 bp, 18 predicted proteins | sample RVTome_10_FD_201361 | JGI IMG/M metagenome (GOLD analysis project Ga0299914, IMG submission 201361) | Soil microbial communities from uranium-contaminated site in the Upper Colorado River Basin, Wyoming, United States - RVT153D57 (version 2) ...
AGGCGCGAAAAGGGACCTGCCTTTCAGGCATCCTCTCCTAAAAACTTTTGCGGCCGGCCCTTTTGGGTCGGCCCTTTTTTTGCTTGAGCTGGGCCTTGCACCGCCTTTTTTGAACCCTCGGGTGGACCATCCGTTCTGGGTTCCTATGTGGGGCGCGACGGAGGGCGACAGCTGATGGCCGACGAAGAACGCAAACCCCGGCGACTTCAGGTCGCGACGATGCGACCCGACGACAGCGGACGCGGCATCGCGCGGCTGCCCCGTGCGCTGATGACGGAGCTCGGCCTTGCCGAAGGCGACGTTGTCGAGCTCATCGGCAAGCGCACCACTCCGGCGCGGGCCGTCGGCCCCTATGCCGAGGACGAGGGCCTCGAGATCATCCGCCTGGACGGCCTCCAGCGCGCCAATGCCGAGATCGGCTCGGGCGACTTCATCGAGATCCGCAAGGCAGAGGCCAAGCCGGCGCAGCGCGTCGTGTTCGCGCCGGCGCAGAAGAATCTGCGGCTGCACGGCTCCGCTCACGCCCTGAAGCGCAGCTTCGGGATGAAGCCGATCACCGCCGGCGACGTCGTCGCCACCACCGGCCAGCAGCAGATCATGCGCGGCGACATCCCGCCCGAGCTGAGGCAGATGCTGACCGCGCCCGCTTATGCGCTGCAGGAGATCCGTCTCGTCGTGGTCTCGACGGTGCCCAAGGGCATCGTCCTCATCGACGCCAATACCGAAGTCGAGCTCAGGCCCGAATATACCGAAGCCAAGGAGACCCGCCGGGCGGACGTCACCTATGACGATATCGGCGGCATCGGCTCGACCATCGATCAGTTGCGCGAGATGGTGGAGCTGCCGCTGCGCTACCCGGAGATTTTCGAACGGCTCGGCGTCGATCCGCCCAAGGGCGTGCTGCTGCACGGGCCGCCGGGCACCGGCAAGACGCGGCTGGCGCGGGCCGTCGCCAACGAGAGCGACGCCAGCTTCTTCCACATTGCCGGGCCCGAGATCATGGGATCGGCCTATGGCGAGAGCGAGAAGAAGCTGCGCGAGCTGTTCGAGGAAGCCGGCAATGCCGCCCCGTCGATCATCTTCATCGACGAGATCGATTCGATCGCGCCCAAACGCGGCCAGGTGACCGGCGAGACCGAGAAGCGACTCGTCGCCCAATTGCTGTCACTGATGGATGGGCTGGAGCCGCGCCAGAATCTCGTCGTCATCGCCGCCACCAATCGGCCCGAGGCGCTCGACGAGGCGCTGCGCCGCCCCGGCCGGTTCGATCGCGAGATCGTCATCGGCGTCCCGGACGAGAGCGGACGGCGCGAGATTCTCGCCATCCACACGCGCGGCATGCCGCTGGGCGAGGGCGTCGACCTCAACGAGCTGGCGCGCAAGACCTACGGCTTCGTCGGCGCCGACCTCGCCGCTCTGACTCGCGAGGCGGCGATCGAGGCGGTGCGCCGGATCATGCCCGAGCTCAATCTGGAGGACGGCACGATCCCGCCCGAGGTGCTCGATCGCCTCTCGGTCACCCGCAAGGATTTCGACGAGGCGCTGAAGCGCGTCCAGCCTTCGGCGATGCGCGAGGTGATGGTCCAGATGCCGACGGTGCGCTGGGAGGATGTCGGGGGCGTCGACGATGCGCGCGAGCGGCTGCGCGAGGGCGTCGAGCTGCCGCTCAAGCACCCGGATGCGTTCCGCCGGCTCGGCATCCGGCCGGCCAAGGGCTTCCTGCTCTACGGCCCGCCCGGCACCGGCAAGACCCTGCTCGCCAAGGCGACGGCGCGCGAGGCCGAGGCCAACTTCATCGCCACGAAATCGTCGGATCTTCTGTCGAAATGGTATGGCGAAAGCGAGCAGCAGATCGCCCGCCTTTTCGCGCGCGCGCGCCAGGTGGCGCCGACGGTCATCTTCATCGACGAGCTGGACAGCCTCGTGCCGGCGCGTGGCGGCGGGCTCGGCGAGCCCCAGGTCACCGAGCGGGTGGTCAACACCATCCTCGCCGAGATGGACGGGCTCGAGGAGATGCAGTCGGTGGTCGTGATCGGTGCCACCAATCGTCCGAACCTGATCGATCCGGCGCTGTTGCGGCCGGGTCGCTTCGACGAGCTCATCTATGTCGCGGTGCCCGACGAAATGGGTCGGCGGCACATTCTCGGCATCCACACCAAGGGCATGCCGCTCGACCCGGATGTCGATCTCGATGCGCTCGCCGCGCGCACCGATCGCTTCACCGGCGCCGATCTCGAGGATCTGGTGCGTCGCGCCGGCCTGTTCGCGCTGCGCCAGTCGATCGAGGCTGGCACCGTCACGATGGCGGAGTTCGACAAGGCGCTCGAGGAGACGCGAGCCTCGGTCACGCCCGAGATGGAGCGCGACTACGAGCAGATCCAGACCCACCTCAAGCAGGATGCGCGCAGCGCCGGCGGGATCGGCTTCATCCACCCGGGCATGCTCACTCCTCGAGGCGGGAAGGATTGAAGGCGAGGCCCGTCCACGCCGCCAGGCCGAGCATGAGGACGGCCGTGACGAGGAACGGCAGCGGAATGGCGAGCGCGTAGAGCGCGACGCCGAGCGCCGGCGCGGCGATGAACGCCATGCCGTTGACCGAGGTCACCATTCCGGCCACCGCATTCTGCTCGTGCGGCGCCACCGCGAGCGATGCGCCGCTGGTGAAGCCCGGCCGGAAAAGGCCGAAGCCCAATGAGGCGAGCGCGAATCCCATGGTGATCCCGTAAATCCCGGCCGAGATTCCGGTCATCGCCACGCCGCCCGCCGCCAGCACCGATCCCCACACGACCAGCTGGCGCGGATCGAGCCCGAGCTGCGGGATCAGCCACCATTGCGCCAACAGCGACGCCGCCGCGCCGGCGATGAGCACGATGGCGATCCATTGCTGGGCGTGGTCGAGCGGGAGGTTCAGCCGGTCGATCACCAGGAAACCGATCACGCCCAGCAAGGCGGCGTGGCCGTGACCGCCGACGACCCCGATCACGTGCCAGGGCAGGACCCGCGGATCGCGCCAGGCAAGCTTCGTCGGCTCGCTCGCTTCGTCCGTCACCGAGGCGCCGACTCCGCCGATCGACGGATAGGAGACGATCGGGCCCCGCGCCGGTGCGCGCGGCGTGTCGTCGGGCAGGCGCAGCGCCAGCGCGATCAGCACCAGCACGCCGATCGCGGCGAAGGCGATCAGCGGCGCCGAAAGGCCGAGCGGCTCGAAGATGAACAAAGGCGCGATCGCCGGGCCGATGATCGTGCCGAGACCGAAGGACGAGGCGATGGCGGCGAGGCCGCTGGTGCGCTGCTGCCCCTCGGTGCGGGCGGCGATATAGGCCTGGACGGCGGGCGGCGACGCCGATCCGAAAGCGCCGTAGATGGTTCGGCCGAACATGAAGATGACGAACACCGCCATCGGCGAGAGGCCGCCCTGCAGCCCGGCCGCCAGGGCCGCGCCGCAGATTACCATCGACACGATGAAGCCGTAGAGGCCGAGCCGCATGAGCGCGCGCCGTCCGCGCCGATCGGCGCGATGCGCCCAATAGGGCGCCGTCACCACCCAGACCACCGCCGACAGGCTGAACGCGACCGCGACCCAGATGTCGGCCACGCCGAGCTCGCGGCCGATCGCCGGCAGCAGCGACTGCATCGCCGTGTTGCCCGCCGCGGCGACCAGCATCACCGAGAAGAGCAGGGCGAAGCGCTCGCGGGATAGTCCGAACCCGTTCACGTATCTCGATTTTTAAGTCGCCGGCGGCACGGGCGAGGGAGCCTTTCGCGGCGCGCGCGGTTCAGAACAAGACGCGGAATGATGGCTTGCTCCTTGCCAACCGGCCGGCGATTTGCCAACGCATCATCTTTCCGTAACATTCTGGAAGGCAGCATGTCGGCATCCTGGGACGAAGCGCGGCGGGACAGCCGCCTGACGCGCGAGCTGAGCGGGGGCCCCCTCTGGCACTTCCTCCGCGGCTTCATCAAGCATCCGGTGATGGTGGGATCGGTGATCCCGTCGTCGAAGGCGCTGATCGACAAAATGCTCGAGCCGGTCGATTGGGCGACGTGCAAGCTGTTCATCGAATATGGCCCGGGCGTCGGCACCTTCACCGAGCATCTGCTGCAGCGCATGGCGCCCGACGCGACCCTGATCGCGATCGACACCAATGCCGATTTCACCCGCTATCTGCGCCGCAAGTTCGCCGACAGCCGGCTGTTCGCGGTGACCGGCTCGGCCGCCGACGTGCGCCAGATCATGGCTGATTGCGGCTTCGAGGAGGCCGACTACGTCCTCTCCGGCCTGCCCTTCTCGACCCTGCCTCCGGGCCTTGGGGCGAAGATTGCCGAGCAGACCGCCGAAGCGCTTCGGCCGGGCGGCGCCTTCCTCGTCTATCAGTTCTCGCCGAAGGTGCGGGAGTTCCTGACCCCCAATTTCGACCGAATCGATCGGGGCTTCGAATGGGTCAACATCCCCCCCGCCCAGCTCTTCTGGTGCTGGAAGGACTGAGGCTCCTCCTCCACTTTGTCAGGGGGCGGGTTGCGCGGCTCAAGTGGCGAAGGAGCTTGAGCGAAGCTGGGAGAGGGGGCAGCGTTCGAGTTCGACCGCTGAATTCGTCGCTCTCTCCATGACCCCCCAAGAGTGAAGAGGCGCTCGCGACGGCCGCACGTTTGACCAGACGTCGTGCTCCGAGGCTCCTACCCCGCTATCGGCTCGTCGCGGAAATTCAGCCGGTGGGAGATCCGATAGTCGGCGACCGCGAGCAGGAAATAGGCGAAGCCCCAGCGCAGCCGGTTGAACAGGGTTCGCCGCTTTGCGTGGGCCTCGATCGTGATCTCGATCGATTGCGCGACCTCGGTATCGACGAATCGCCGCATCGCCTCGGCAAAGCCGGCATCGTCCACGCGCAGCATCATTTCCAGGTTGAGATAGAGGCTGCGCATGTCGAAATTGGCCGATCCGATATGGACTACCTGGTCCAGCACGAACAGCTTCGTGTGCATCTTGGTCGGCTGATATTCGTAGATCTTCACGCCGCGCTTGAGCAGCAGCCAGTAGGTGTGACGAGCGGCGCCGATCGTTGCATTGTTGTCCGATTTGGCGGCGGTGATCAGACGCACTCGGCCCCGCCGCGCGACATTGCCGCTACGCCGCAGCAGTGCCGGGCCGGGCGCGAAATAGGCGGCGACGAGGTCGAGCCGGTTTGCGGCCCTGAGGTCGCGCCGGACCGCCCGTCCCCACGGGCTCAGCCCCCGGGTGGGTCCGCCGAACAGCCAGTGGAGGTGGCCGTCGGTGACGGTTCGGCGGCCGATGATCCGCCGAAGCTGCCGGATGCGCGCATCCGGCTTCGACGCCCAGCGGAACAGGTCGTCATAATAGGGAGCGAGGCAGGCGACGCCTTCGCCCTCGACGAGGAGGCCGAGGTCGCGCCACGCGCCGCTCTCGATCGTTCCGAAATATTCGTCGGCGATGTTGAAGCCGCCGATGATGACCCGCCGGTCGTCGGCGAGCGCGAGCTTCTGGTGATTGCGCAGCAGATAGCGCCGCCCGAAGCGCGGCACGAACCGGCAGAACCGGCATTTGGCGTCGATCAGCGGCTGGAAGAAGGCCTCGGTCGCATTGGCCGCGCCGAATCCGTCGACGAGCAGCGAGACGCTTATTCCTCGCCCCAGGGCGTCGACCAGCGCGTCCCTGACCTGCCGGCCGGTCTCGTCATCCTCCCAGATGTAATAGAGGATGCGCAGCGATTCCTCGGCGCCTTCGATCAGGCCGATCAGCGCCTCGAGTCGTTTCGGGCCGTCGGCGAGCAGGGTCAGCCGGTTGCCGCCGACCATGATCGGCTCCGCGCTGCTGGGGGTCGAAGGCCCGTCCATCGTCGTCCGGCTTAGCCCTCCTGAAGCACGCCGCAAAGTGGCGCGAATCGGGATCGGCGGCCGCATGGCGATCGTGCGCCATTGCCGATAGGGAGGCGACATGGCCGTCATTCGCCTCAGCCTCAGCGACTTCCGCTCTTATCCCGACGCCGTCGTCGCGCCGGGGCCGGGATTCGTCGTCCTCACCGGTGAGAATGGCGCGGGCAAGACCAACCTTCTCGAAGCGGTCTCCTTGCTTGCCCCCGGCCGCGGCCTGCGCGGGGCGACGCTCGCCGAGATGGCCCGCCGGAATGGTCCGGGCGGGTTCGCCGTGGCTGCACGCATCTCCCACGGCTCGGACGAAGGCGGGATCGACATCGGCACAGGCACCACCGCGGCGGCGCCGGAGCGGCGCCAGGTGCGGATCAACGGCGCGCCCGCCGCCGCCAACTCGCTGTCCGAATGGCTGTCGGTGCTCTGGCTCACGCCGGCGATGGATCGCCTGTTCGTCGAAGGCGCTTCGGCGCGCCGTCGCTTTCTCGACCGGCTCGTTCTCGCCCTGGCGCCCGGCCATGCCGCCCACGCCACCCGCTACGACGCGGCGATGCGCGCCCGCAACAAGCTGCTCGCCGAGCCCGTTCCGCGCGACGAGGCCTGGCTCGCCGCGCTGGAAGCGCGAATGGCCGAGCATGGCGCCGCGCTCGCCGAGGCCCGGGCCGCGACGGTTACGGCCCTCGGCGAGCGGCTGGCGGGCGCGCCGGAAGGCCCGTTCGCTCGCGCCGGCCTTGCGCTGGCGGGCGGCGACGAGCCGGACCTGGCGACGGCGCTCGCCTCCGGCCGCGAGCGCGACGCCGCCGCCGGCCGGACCCTGGCCGGGCCGCATCGCAGCGATCTTCTCGCCACCCATCTCGGCAAGCAGCAGCCCGCCGCTTCCTGCTCCACCGGCGAGCAGAAGGCCTTGCTCATCGGCCTGGTGCTCGCCCATGCCGCGTTGGTGGCGGAGCGCTCCGGAAGCCGTCCGACCCTGCTTCTCGACGAGGTCGCCGCCCATCTCGATCCGGTCCGGCGCCGCGCTCTGTTCGATCGCCTGCAGGGCGAAGGCGGGCAGGTGTGGATGACCGGTACCGAGCGCGCGCCGTTCGCCGGGGTCGACGCGGGTGCGACCTGGCTCGACGTCCGGGACGGCGTCGTGCGGCCCGGCTGACCCGCCCTTTCTGCCCTTTCTGCCCGCCTTCGCCACGGCTCATGCTGCACCCGCGAACGGATGAGCGAATCCCGCCTTTTTCCTTGGGATTCATGCCCTCGCCGCTTATATGATCGGCATGGCATCTTCCCCGAATGAAAGCTCCTACGGCGCCGAATCCATCAAGGTGCTGAAAGGCCTCGACGCGGTCCGCAAGCGGCCCGGAATGTATATCGGCGACACCGACGATGGGTCGGGCCTCCACCACATGGTGTTCGAGGTCTCCGACAATGCGATCGACGAGGCGCTTGCCGGTCATTGTGACCTCATCCGCATCACCCTCAACGCTGACGGCTCCGCTTCGGTCGAGGATAATGGACGCGGCATCCCCACCGACATTCACTCGGAGGAAGGCGTGTCCGCCGCCGAGGTGATCATGACCCAGCTGCATGCCGGCGGGAAGTTCGAGAATACGTCGGAAACCAATGCCTACAAGGTATCGGGCGGCCTTCACGGGGTCGGCGTCTCGGTGGTGAACGCGCTTTCGGAGACGCTCGACCTCACCGTCTGGCGCGAAGGCAAGGAGCATTTCATGCGCTTCCGCCACGGCGAGCCGGAAGCGCCGCTCGCCGTCGTCGGCGACGCACCCGCGGGAAAGAAGGGCACCAAGGTCACCTTCCTTCCCTCGACCGAGACGTTCAAGATCGTCGAGTTCGATTTCGACACGCTCGAGCATCGCTTTCGCGAGCTCGCCTTCCTCAACAGCGGCGTCCGGCTGATCCTGACAGACGCGCGCCACGAGGAGGAGAAGAGCGTCGAGCTGTTCTACGAGGGCGGCATCGGCGCCTTCGTGCGCTATCTCGACCGCGCCAAGACGCCGCTCATCCCGGATCCGATCTCGGTCACCGGCCAGCGCGACGATATCGGCATCGAGGTCGCGCTGGAGTGGAACGACAGCTATTACGAGCAGACCCTCTGCTTCACCAACAATATCCCGCAGCGCGACGGCGGCACCCATCTCGCCGCCTTCCGCGCCGCACTCACGCGCACCCTCAACAATTATGCCGACAAATCGGGCATGATGAAGCGCGAGAAGGTCAGCCTGACCGGCGACGACATGCGCGAAGGCCTGACCGCGATCGTCTCGGTCAAGCTTCCCGATCCCAAGTTCGGAAGCCAGACCAAGGACAAATTGGTGAGCTCCGAGGTGCGCCAGCCGCTCGAGAGCCTGATGGCCGACAAGATGGCGGAATGGCTCGAGGAGAATCCCGCCCACGCCCGCACCATCATCCAGAAGATCATCGACGCCGCCGCCGCGCGCGAGGCCGCGCGCAAGGCGCGCGAGGCGAGCCGCAAGAGCGTGCTCGGCATTGCCTCGCTGCCGGGCAAGCTTGCCGACTGCCAGGAGCGCGATCCGGCCAAGTCCGAGCTGTTCCTGGTCGAGGGCGACAGCGCCGGCGGATCGGCCAAGCAGGGGCGCGATCGCCAGTTCCAGGCGATCCTGCCGCTGCGCGGCAAGATCCTCAACGTCGAGCGCGCCCGCTTCGACCGGATGCTGTCGTCGCGCGAAGTCGGCACGCTCATCCAGGCGATGGGCACCGGCATCGGCCGCGATGATTTCGACATCGAGAAATTGCGCTATCACAAGATCGTGATCATGACCGACGCCGACGTCGACGGCGCCCACATCCGCACTCTGCTGCTCACCTTCTTCTACCGGCAGATGCCGGACATCATCGAGCGCGGCCATCTCTTCATCGCCCAGCCGCCGCTCTACAAGGTCGCGAAGGGCCGCTCGGAGGTCTATCTCAAGGACGACGCCGCGCTCGACGAATATCTCGTCCAGGGCGGCATAGGCGGCATGGTGCTCGAGACTGCCGAAGGGGCGCGATCGGGCGAGGACCTTCGCACCCTGGCCGACCATGCCCGTCGCATGCGCAGCCTGATGGGCTACGTGCCGCGGCGCTACGATCCGGCGATCATCGAGGCGGTGGCCCTGGCCGGCGCGCTCAATCCGAAGCTCGACGCGGCCGGCCGCGCGGCGGCGCTGGCGCGCGCCGCGACATGGCTCAACAAGGGCGAGACCGGAACGGGGTCCGGCCCAGCCGAGGGCGGGTCATGGACCGCCGAGGTCGGCGCCGACGGCGATTTCCTGATCCGCCGGCTATGGCGCGGCGTCACCGACCATCATGTCGTCGACCACAAGTTCCTCGTCTCGGCAGAGGCGCGCAAGCTTCATGGCCTCGCGACCGAGCAGAGCGCCGCTTATTCCAGCACGTCGCGGCTGGTATCGGTGAAGGCAGCCCAGGCGGCGGTGGACGTCGCCGAGCCGGTCGAGGACGGCGAAGCGGGCGACGAGGGCGCGGAGCAGGCCGCAATCCCGTCCAAGGGCTCGCGAGTCACCCGCCCGAGCGAATTGCTCGAGGCGATTCTCGCCGCCGGCCGCAAGGGCCTCGCCATCCAGCGCTACAAGGGCCTTGGCGAGATGAATGCGGAGCAGCTGTGGGAAACCACGCTGGATCCAGGCCATCGCTCGCTGCTGAGGGTCGAGGTGGCCCAGGCCGACCTCGCCGACGAGATATTCACCCGTCTGATGGGCGACGTCGTCGAGCCGCGCCGCGAATTTATCCAGGAGAACGCGCTCAACGTCGCGAACCTCGACGTCTGACGCGATGGCGTCGCCGCATCGGTTCGACGGCGATCTCTTCATCCCTGCCTATCGCCCGCTCGCCTGCGGCGACTGGGAGCTGCGCGTCAGCGAATGCGGGTTCGCACCCGGCTATTGGAGCGAAGGTCGGATGTTGTTCGGCATGGCGGCTCTCGTCCGCGATGGCCGGGCCTGGATGTCGATCACGCCGTTCGAGATTGAGAGCCAGGAGGTCGGTGTCCGCCACGCGCACGGCCACGTCCTGATCTTCGGTCTCGGCATGGGCTGGGCGGCAGCCGCAAGCGCCGCCATCCCTGCGGTGACGGCAGTCACGGTGGTCGAGCAGGACCGGGACATCCTCGCACTGCATAATGCGCTCGACCTTTTTTCCCAGCTGCCTGAGGCGGCCCGGGCCAAGCTGCGCCTGGTCGAGGCCGACGCACGGACCTACCTGCCGGATGAGGCCGTGGACCTGCTGATGCCCGACATCTGGCTGCCGCTGGTCGATGACGGCCGGCTCGACGATGTCCGCGCCATGCAGGCCAATGTCGCCGCCGCCGCAATCTACTTCTGGGGACAGGAACTCGAGCTCGCCCGCCACGCAATCGCCGCCGGGCGCGGCCTCGACGAGGCCGGGATCGCGGCCACCGCTGCCGAGACCGGTCTGCCTCTCGTCGGTCCCGGCGAGCCCGGCTACGCTGAACGGCTCGCCGCCGCCACGCATCGCTGGATCCGCGGCCGCTGGCTCCCAGGAAGCCCGCCGCCGCCTTTGCCGTCGGCCGCGATCGGGTGAGGGCGCACCTCACCGGAAGCTGCCATTGCGGTGCGCAGAAGATCGCCTTCGACACGGACCGGCCGCTCGCGCCGCGCGCCTGCCAGTGCGGCTTCTGTCGCCGGCACGGCGCCCGCACGGTCACCGATCCGGGCGGCACGGCTGTGCTGGAGCTCGACCCGCAAGCGCGGCTCTACCGCTTCGCCACGCGCTCGGCCGATTATGTCCTGTGCGGCCGTTGCGGGGTCTATTTGGGCGCGGTGACGGCGATCGACGGCGGGGTCTTTGCCACGCTCAACCTCAATACATTCGACGATCCCCGTCCTGACCTCGACGCCGCGCCGGTTTCCTACGAAGGCGAAGCCGTCGATGAAAAGTCGGAGCGCCGCCGCCGGGCATGGACGCCGGCGACACTGCGCGAAGGGTGACAAACGCCGCCGGCCATGGCCCAGCCGGCGCAACCGGGTAAAGGACAAGTCGCCGGGCAGCCAGCGGGGTGTCGGTCGCGGCGCGGCTTGTCGAAGCCTCGCTTGGCTTCGTCGAAACCCCTGGGGCGGCCGATGCTTCGGCGGCCATCCATGCCGTGGAGGAGAGTCGGGATGAACAGGTGGGCAGCGAGACTCGGGCTCGGAATCATTGTGGCGATGCTTGTCGCCTGCGAAGGCCCCGGACCCAGCGGCGCGAACGAGGCGGCGGTCGAATCGCCGGTGCTGCCGGATCCGATCGAGATCCCCGGATATGTCCAGGCCGCGCTCGCCGATCCGGGGAGGGCGATGCACCATGCTGCCGATGAGCGCCGCCGCCCTGGCGAGCTGATCGCTTTGTCGGGCCTCGAGCCCGGCGACCGCGCCCTCGATCTCATTCCCGGCGACGGCTACTGGACCCGCATCTTCAGCCGGATCGTCGGTCCCGAGGGCCGCGTCTATGCGGTCTGGCCGCGCAATTATGCCGATCTGGCGCAGGGCAATGTCGCCACCTTGCGCGAGATGGCCGCCTCGCCCGCTTATGCCAATTTGACCGTCGACGTGCAGCCGACCACGATCCTGACCGCGCCCGAGCCGCTCGACATGGTGTGGACCTCGCAGAATTATCACGATTATCCGGACGAGTTCATGGGCCGCACCGATCCGGCCGCGCTCAACCGCGCCGTCTTCGCAATGCTCAAACCCGGCGGCACCTGGTTCATCATCGATCATGCCGCCGAGACGGGGTCGGGCATGCGCGATACCGAGCGGCTGCACCGCATCGATCCGGATCTGGTCCGCCGCCAGGTCGAGGAAGCCGGCTTCGAATATGTCGGCGCCAGCGAGGTGCTGCGCAACCCGGAAGACGACCGCACCCTGCCGGTCTTCGACCCCTCGATCCGCGGACGCACGGATCAGTTCGTCATGCGCTTCCGCAAGCCGGCCTGATCAGACGGCCCGCTCGGGCTGGTCCATGGCCCCCTATCCGGATTCGCTGTTGTCGAGGATCGCGCGGACGCTCTGCCGGTAGCTGCGGCCGACCCGAAGCAGCCGCCCGGAGCGCATCCGAAGGACCAGCCCGCCCCAGTTCGCCCGACCGATTCCGGCGACGTGCCGGACGTTGGCGATCGAAGAACGGTGGATGCGCACGAACGATTCGCCGCCGAGATGCTGGGCGAAGGCATTGAGCGGTCCGCGCTGCAGGTAGGAGGCCTCGCCGGCATGGAGGCGCACATATTCGCCCTCCGCCTCGATCGATTCGACTTGATCGAGCGCGAGTCGGATCCGCTCCGACTTCTTCTGAACCCAGATGTGCCGTTTCTGGCTGTCCTTGGCCGCCGCGCCTCTCAGCTCCTCGAGCGTTTGCATCAGCATTGCCAGGCGCCCGGCCGCTTCCCTCTGCTCGATCGCGGCCCGCGCCCGCGCCAGCGCCCGTTCCAGCCGGTGGAGGCGAACCGGTTTGCTGATGAAGTCGACTGCACCGCTGTCGAAGGCCTCGAAGGCATATTCGGGATGCGCGGTGACGAACACGACCAGCGGCGCGAATCCCTTCCAATCGCGCCGCGACATTGCGTCGACGACGTCGAATCCGTCGAGCCGCGGCATCTCGATGTCGAGCAGGACGAGGTCGGGCCTCAGCCGCTCGAGGTCTTCCAGCACGCGTTCGCCGCCGCTGCTGCTGCCGACGGTCTCGACGCCGGCGACCTGGTCGAGCAGGCCCGTCATCCGGTCCGAGGCGAGTGGCTCGTCGTCGCACACCAGGACACGCAGCGGTCTCATTCCGGGTGACGCAACGGCAATCGGATGACGGCTTCATAGCCGCCCGATGGCAGCGGGCCGGCGGTCAGCGAAGCCGAATCGCCGAAATAGAGGCGCAGTCGCTCGGCGACGTTGCTGAGGCCGATATGGGTGCTGCCGTCCTTCGCTGGGGGCGCGTCGCCGCCGTCATCACTCACGCTCAAGACCAGCGATCCGGCTTCGTCCCGGGCGGCGATCCGGAGCGTCACCGGCGTCGGACTGCGCGCAACGGCATATTTGACCGCATTCTCCACGAGCGGCTGCGAGATGAGATTGGGGACCGCTGCCCCGCGCAGGCTCTCGGGCACGTCGAGCTCGACGATCAGCCGGTCCGGGAAGCGTGCCTTCTCTATCTCGAGATAGAGCGACTGGAGCGCGATCTCCTCACCCAATGCGATCTCGCCTTCGGGATCCATCCGCATCGTCGAACGCAGGAAGTCGGACAGGCACTCCGTCATCGCCTCGGCCTCGGCGTTGCGGTTGCGGAAGATCAGGCTGGCGATCGAGTTGAGCGCGTTGAACAGGAAATGCGGATTGAGCTGGAAGCGCAGTGCCCGCAGCTGCGCCGCCTGCGCGACCGCGCGAAGCGTCGCGATCCGGTTCTCCCGCTCGCGCAGGTCCCGTCCATACATGAGGGCGAGCACGATCACCGAGATCGACATGTAGGTCCACAGATTGCCGAGGATGGTCGGCACGAACTCGGCCCAGGTGAAGTGGCTGCCGACAAAGGTCGCGAAGGCCGCCTCGTTCGCCACCGCGTGCAGCGCCGCGCCGACGAAGGCGAGCAGGATAGCCAGCAGCGAACGCCGCAGCAGGGAGGCGCTGCGGGCCGCCGACTGAGCCGCCAGCATGCCGAACGAGATTGCGATGCCGGCCGTCGACACCACCGCTCTCGGCACCAGAAAGGGCAACGCATTCCCGGGAGACTGGAAAAGCAGCATCGTCGTCAGGAAGGTGATCTGCGCGATCCAGAACAGGAGGATGATCGCGATTGCGATGCCGAGAAAGGATCGGCGCGCATGGCCGTCGCTCAGCGGATCGGCGAGCGGCACGATCAGTTGGCGCCTGTCTCCCGCCGACGGCTCGGCCGAACCCGTCCGGTCGGCGGGCACCCAGGATTTGTTCACGGCCGATTGGTCCTTTTCGACCGAACAGGGTCTAGGATCGGCCTTATGGCGTGTCAAAACTCGGCGCGGACGTGCGGTCCCGACAAAGGCAGATTCCCCTCCGCCCCGACGCTTTCCAGCCCGGCACATGCCGCAGCCGAGGTCGTTCACTGGTATTTTCGGGTCGTTCGCCTCCGCGCCGTGGCGCCGGTGCCGGCCGCCACGCCGTTCGTGACTTTGGTGCGCCGGGAGCGGACGTCCGGCCTTAGGCCAGGTCCGAACAGCAGTGAAGGCGCGCCAAATGCCGAGGCCCAACCCTCAACCCGCCTGCCCCCGCCCGGGCTCCGACGGCGAACCGGCCAGGCGCTCCGCCATCCTCGTCTCCGTTCGTGGCGATCTGCCCCGGCTCCGGCCCGCCCCGGCCGAGCGCGCCGACACGACGCGGCCGCCGGGCCTCTACTGAGTCGAGACCCGGCCGTCCGCGCCCTTACTTGCCGTCGCTGCCCGCGAACCGACGCCGTTCGGCCAGCTCGGTCAGCTGGACGAACTCGCGCCGCCAGTAATCGTCGATTCTCGCCCGCTGGGCCAGGCGCCGCGCGTCGGCGAAGGTGAAGGTGCCCAGGTTGGTGTCGCCGCGCAGCAGCTGGCCGTAGGCCGCGACGGCGGCGACGAAGGCGGTGTCGCCGTCCGGCGCCCGCGCGCTGCGCGCCAGTCCGGCCCGGACCGGCTGCTCGATCAGGCGGGATTCGGTCTCGCCGGGCAGCTTGTATCTGAGCCGCAGGAAGGCGAGCTCGTCATTGCCCGTGCCGGCCGCCTCGCGCCGGTTGGCGGGATAGCGGCGCTCGGGCAGCCAGCCGCGGCTTCCCGCCGGCACGATCTCGTAGAGCGCGGTCACCTGGTGGCCGGCGCCGATGTCGCCGGCGTCGACCGCGTCATTGTCGAAATCCTGCTCGGCGAGCAGCCGGTTCTCGTAGCCGATCAGCCGGTATTCGCTGACGTAAGCGGGGTTGAACTCGACCTGGATCTTCACGTCGTGGGCGATGGTGAACAGGGTCGACGCCAGTTCCTGGTCGAGCACCTTCTGCGCCTCGCGCGGGCTGTCGATATAGGCGTAGTTGCCGTTCCCGTGGTCGGCGATCTGCTCCATCATCGCTTCGTTGTAGTTGCCGGTGCCGAAGCCCAGCGTGGTCAGCGTGATCCCGGCGTCGCGCTCGCGCTCGACCATGTCGACCAGCGTCTCGTTGTTGGTGATGCCGACGTTGAAGTCGCCGTCGGTGGCGAGGACGATTCGGTTGATGCCGCCCTCGATCATATTCTCGCGCGCCGTCCGGTAGGCGAGCTGGATGCCGGCCGCGCCGGCGGTGGATCCGCCCGCGGTCAGCCGCTTCAGCGATCCGACGATCGCCTCGCGGCTCGATGTCGGCTCGAGCACCAGACCTGCGGCGCCGGCATAGACGACGATCGACACGCGGTCGCGCGGGTTCAGCCGCTCGGCGAGCAGCGCCAGCGAGCATTGCACCAGGGGCAGCTTGTCGACGCTCGCCATCGAGCCCGAGACATCGACCAGGAAGACGAGATTGGCCGGCGGCCGATCGCGGCGCGGCAGGTCGTAGCCACGCAGGCCGACCCGCAGCAGCCGGCTGTTCGGGTTCCACGGCGTCGTCGTCATGTCGGTCGAGATGCTGAACGGCCGCGCCCGGTCCTCCGGCCGCGGATAGTCGTAGCGGAAATAGTTCAGCATCTCCTCGGTCCGCACCGCCGCCTGCGGCGGCAGCTGGCCCTGGGTCAGCATTCGCCGGACGTTGGCGTAGCTGCCGGTGTCGACGTCGACACCGAAGGTCGAAACCGGCGCGTCGGCCACGGCCTGGACCTGCGCCACTTCCTCGCCGGCATAGCGCTCGCGGTCCTCTCGCGGCAGGGGTTGGTAGGGACGCCCCGGCGGGCCGACCACAGCAGGGGGGCGGCCGTATTGGGGCGTGGGCGCCGCGCGCTGCCCGGTCACGGCGATATCGGCCTCCTCCTGGGCGACTTGCCCGGCGATTGGAGGCGGCGGGGGCGGAGGCGCGGTCGGGACCATGACGCGCGGCTGCGGCGAGTTCTGCGCCACCCCGCTGCGCACCCGGCCATAGCCGCCGGCGTCGCCATGCATGTTGTGGAAGCCTTCGACATAGGGCGCGCAGATCGTGTCTGGATCGGCCGCCGCGGCGCGACGTTCGGCCGGCTGGGCGGGCAGCGGAGCGATCGGGGCAGGCGGCAGTCCGCTCAGCACCAAAGCGGTCATCGAAGCCAGGATCAGCGCACGCATCGTCATCTCCATGGTCAGGAACGATGTTACACTATCACATCTGCCGCCATGAACGTCGAATGAACTCGGCCGGAATTCGTTACGCAGCCGTGTTGGCGACAATATTTTCGCAATATTTTATTGTTCCCGGCCTCCCCTGGCGCAATGCAGCCGCACCACCTCGTCCACGGGCAGCGCCTCGATCCGGCCCTGGTGCCCGTCCATGGTTTCGGCCGCGAACAGGGCGTTGATCACCGCTTCCTCGGTCGCCTCGACCACCGCCTGGAACAGCGGCGAAACGCTCTCGTTGGGCAGCTCCGCGACGCTCGCCTGCGCCGCACGGCGCTGCGCCGTCCGCCGCACGCCATCGTGGGTGGAGAAGGCGACGGCATAGTCGCCCGATCCGTTGGTGATCGGCGATCCGGTCCGGCCGATGCCGAGGAACGATCGCCGCGCCAGCCGCTCCAGATTGCGGTCGGAGAGCGGCGCGTCGGTCGCGATCGCGATGATCACCGAGCCGTCGCCCGATTGCGATAGCAGCGCATCGCGCAGGAAGTAGCGGTCCAGCGCCTCGCCGATGCGGACGCCGTCGACGGTGAGCACGCCGCCATAATTGGCCTGGACGAGCACGCCGACGGTCCAGCCGCCGAGCCGCTGCGGCAGCCGGCGCGAGCTGGTGCCGATCCCGCCCTTCCAGCCGAACGCGACCGTCCCCGTGCCCGCCCCGACCGCGCCTTCCGCAACCGGGCCCTCGCGCGCGGCCTCGATCGCGGCGATGCCGTGCTCGCGGGTGACGCGCCGGGCGCGAATGTCGTTGAGGAAGCCGTCATTGGTCTCGCCGACGACCGCGTTGACCGACCGGACCTCCTCGTTTCCAGGCTGGCGAAGCGTCCAGTCGATCGCCGCCGCGGCTGCCTCCGGCACGTTCAGCGTATTGGTGAGCAGGATCGGCGCTTCGATCTCGCCCAGCTCGGCAATCTGGGTCGATCCCATGAACTTGCCGTAGCCGTTCGCCACCGCGAAGCCGGCGGGCACCTTGTCCTGATAGAGATTGCCGCCGTGCGGCAGGATCGCGGTGACGCCGGTCCGCACCGAATCGCCCTCGATCAGGGTGACCTGGCCGACCCGCACGCCGGCGACGTCGGTAATGGCGTTCAGCGGGCCGGGCGGCAGGATTCCGATGGCGATTCCCGCCTCGCGCGCCCGCGGCCGCGCTGCTGCCTCGCCGGTCATCGGCAGGCAGGCCAGCAACAGCGCCGCGGCGGCACGCAGCCAGGCCGCTGCCGGGCCGCCGCGCCGGTCATCGCCCCTCAATGCGTCCGGCAATCGGGATTGTAGACATAGCCGGCGCCGCGGACCGTGCGCAGGCAGTCGGGCTTGGCCGGATCCGGTTCGATCTTGCGCCGGATCCGCGCGATTCGCGTGTCGATCGAGCGGTCGAACGGCTCCATCTCCTTGCTGTGCGCGAGATCGAGAAGCTGGTCGCGGCTGAGCACTCGCCGCGGGTTTTCGGCGAAGGTGCGCAGCAGGTCATATTCCATCGCCGTCAGCGGCACCTCGTCGCCGTCCGGTTCGAACAGCTTGCGCGTGTCCAGGTTCAATCGGCAGCGGCCCATCTGCACCTCGCGCCCCATCGTCGCCGTGCTGCCGCTGCCGGCGCTTTTCGCCCGCCGCAACACCGCCTTCACCCGGGCGAGCAACTCGCGCGGATTGTAGGGCTTGGTGACATAATCGTCGGCGCCGACCTCGAGCCCGACGATCTTGTCGAGATCGTCGCTGTTGGCGGTCAGCATGATGATCCCGGCCTGGCCCGATCCCCTGATCTCGCGCGCCAGCGTCAGCCCGTCGTCGCCCGGCATGTTGATGTCGAGCAGGGCCAGGTCGACCGGCCGCGTGCGCATCACCTCGCGCAGCGCCTCGCCGCCGTCGGCCTCGCTTACCGCGTAGCCGTTGCGCCGCAGATATTCGGCGACGGTCTCGCGCACGTCGGCATCGTCGTCGACCACCACGATATGGGCCGCTTCGCTCATGTCAGGCTCCGGAATCGATCAGGGCGGCAAGGACGGCGCGAACGCCGGCGCGGGTGAACGGCTTCTCCAGTACCGGGCGGCTGCAGCTGCGCGCGAACTCGCCCATCCGGTCGCCCATCGTGTCGCCGGTGACGAAGGCCATGCGCTGCACCAGCTCGGGATGGGTCTCGGACAGGCGCTCGTACAGCTCGGCGCCGCTCAGCTGCGGCATCCTCAGGTCGGAAAGCAGCACGTCGAATTCGTTGCGGTCGATCGCCAGCAGCGCATCGCTGCCGTTGGCCGCGACCGTCACGTCGAAGCCTTCGCGCGCGATCAGCTCGCGCAGCGTGTCGGCGACGTCGGGCTCGTCGTCGACGATCAGGCAGCGACGCACGCCCGGCGACGTATCCGCGATCGCCACTTCCATCTGCGGGACGACGGTGATCGGCTCGCCGGCGGCGGCCGGAAGTTCGACCCGGAAATGCGCGCCGCGCCGGCTCGGCTGGACGCTGATCGCGCCGCCATGGGCCTCGACGATCCCCTGCGAGAAGGACAGGCCGATCCCGGTGCCGCCGCCGCCCTGGCCGTGGCGCTTGGTCGTGAAAAAGGGCTCGAAAATCCGCCGGCGCACAGCCTCCGGCACGCCCGGTCCGGTGTCGCTGACGTCGATCAGCACGCGGCCGGCCTGGTTCACCGAGGTCCGGATCGTCAGCACCTTCTCGAACGCCTCGCCTTTCTCCATCGCCTGTTGGGCATTGACGATCAGGTTGACGAGCACCTGATGGAGCTGGTCGCTGTCGCCCTCGACCGGCGGCAGTCCGCTCCCGAAATTGACCCGCACGGCAATGCCGGACGTCCGAAGGCCGTAGTCGGTCAGTTCAAGGGCGGTGGCGATGAGATCGTTGACGCTGACCAGCCCGAGCTTGGGCTCGCGCTGACGCGCCATGGCGAGAAAGGTCTGGACGATCCGCGCGCACCGCTCGGCGGCGGTGCCGATCCGATTGGCGCGTTGCTCCATCGGCGTGCCCTGAGCGTCCTCGGCGAGCATCTCGGCCTGGCCGACGATCGCGGCCAGCGGATTGTTGAGCTCGTGGCTGACTCCGGCCAGCAGCGCGCCGAGCGCGGCCAGTTTTTCGGAATGCAGGAGGGCATCGCGCGATCTGCCGAGCTCCTCCTCGGCCCGCTTGCGGTCGGTAATGTCGAAATGGATGCCGTGCACCGATCGCATCGCCCCGGTTGCATCGCGCGCGGCGGCGCCGAGCGAATAGACCCAACGTTCCTCGCCGTCCGGCAACAGCGTCCGATACTCGATCCCGACCGGCTGGTCGGGGAAGTGGCGGAATTGCGGACCGACGATCCCCTCCCAGTCGTCGGGGTGGATGTGCTCCTGCACCGCCATCGCGTCCGGCAGGAAATTCTCGTTCAGGCCGAGCAGGTCGCGCGACCGGTCCGAGAACCAGGCCGATCCGGTGTTCGGATTGTACGACCAGACCCCGAGCTGCGCGCCCTCCACCGCCAGCTCGAGGTGCCGGCGGATGCTCTCCAGCTCCTCCTCGGCCCGCTTGCGTTCGGTGACGTCGAGGTGGATGCCGTGCACCTCGCGCGCAATGCCCTTGTCGTCGCGTTCCGCCGCGCCGAGCGCGTAGATCCAGCGCAGCTCGCCGTCCGGCCTGACGATCCGATACTCGATGGCGAGCGTCTCGTGGGGGAAGCCCTGATAATAGGGCTCCGACAGCCGCTCCCAGTCGTCGGGATGCACCCGCGCGCGCAGCGTCGGCACGTCGAGCATTTCGTCCGGACCGACGCCGATGAGCCGGCGCGATCGCTCCGAATACCAGATCGCCCCGGTGAACGGGTTGAACGTCCACACGCCGAGGTCGGCGCCCTGCACCGCGAGATGGAGCTGGCGGCGCGTATCCTCCAGCTCCTCGTCTCGGGCGGCTTCGTCGGACCGGTCGTGGATATTGGCGGTGAAGACGCGCTGCCCGGCGATCTTGATCTCCATGATGGTGATCTCGATCGGTACCAGGCGGCCGTCCCTGCATAGCCCTTCCGTCTCCACCCTCTTGCCGATCAGCTGTGCTGGTCCGCCGGCGAGGTAGGCCGCGAAGCCGCGCGCATGCGCCTCGCGCAGATGCTCCGGCACGATCAGCTCGGCGATCGGGCGGCCGAGTGCCTCGTCCTGACGGTAGCCGAACAGCGCCTCGGCCGCCGGGTTGAGCGCGACCACCGTCCCGGCCTCGTCAATGACGATGATGCCGTCGAGCGACGAGCTGACGACCGCTGCCTTGATCGGCTCGAGATCGGCTGTTCTGAGCACCGCCCTTCCCCCGTTGGACGCCCGCGATTCCCCCGGATCGCTATAGCAGCATCACCGGCTGCGCGAGAAGCCGCCGCGCTTCAGTCCATTACGGCCGATCGTAACAATTGACACAATTTTGTTTCCCCCACGGCATCCGGCTGAAACCGGCCATCTCCAGAGAGGTCCGCGTGCCGCGCCTTTCGCGACACGAGGAGAATGAAGATGAGTACGAACAACAGAAAGAAGAATCGTCTGCGGGTGGTGCTGATCGCCGCCGCTGCGCTGGGAGCGAGCTCGGCGACGATGAGTGGCGCCCTTGCGGCGCTGGCTATCCAGCAGACGTTCGGCGCCCAGGCGGAAATCGCCTGAGCTGCCGAAGCGTGGAGAAACCCATGCATCACAATTTCAATTTTCGGGACGTGCTGGCCACGTCGGTCCGCGCGGCCTGGCAGATCGAGGACGTGCTCCCCGAGGGAGCCGTCCTTGATTTCGGCCGCTGCTTCATGCCCGAAAATCTCGCCCGAACGGCCGAGGTGCCGTTCCTGTCGCCGGACGAGCGCCGCTTGCTCAACCAGATACGCGGCCACGAATATCTCGTCCTGTTCGGGCTGGTGGAGGAGTTCATCCTTCCCTTCGTGCTCGATCATGCGCGCCCGCAGCTCAACGGCGACGATCATCGCGTCCGCGCCCTGCTGCAGTTCGCCGGCGAGGAGGCCAAGCACATCCACCTGTTCCGGCGCTTCCACGCTTTGTTCACCGACAGCTTCGGCACGGCCTGCGAGACGATCGGCCCGGCCGAGGCGATCGCCGCCGAGGTATTGCGCCACGATCCGCTCGCGGTCGCGCTGGTGATCCTCCAGATCGAATGGATGACGCAGAGCCACTATCTCGATTCGGTCCGCAACGACGGCGCGCTCGACCCTCTCTTCAAGAGCCTCCTCAGGCATCACTGGATGGAAGAAGCGCAGCACGCCAAGCTCGATACCCTGATGGTCGAGGCATTGGCCGACGGCCGCGAAGAGGAAGGCATCGAGTCGGCGATCGACGAATATCTCGAGATCGGCACTTTCCTCGACAAGGGCCTGAAGGCCCAGGCCCGGTTCAATATCGACGCCCTCGAGAATGCCGGCGGCCGCAAGGTCGGCGAAGCCGAGCGTGCCGAGCTCGAAGCCCAGCAGCATCAGGCGTTGCGCTGGACCTATCTGGGCTCGGGCATGACCCACCCGAAATTCACGGCAACGCTTGCCGCGCTCTCGCAATCAGCCCGCGACCGGATCGACGAGATCGCTCCGGCCTTCTGCTGACCCCCATTACGGAGACTTCCCCAATGTCCGATACCCTCACCCGAAAGGCCGTCAACGGCATCGACCTTCAGGCCCTCGACGAGATGGTCGAAACCGTCCGCGGCGACCCCGCCTGCGGCAGCGCCGCCT
>Ga0299914_10000618_pt1 | contig 21823 bp, 19 predicted proteins | sample RVTome_10_FD_201361 | JGI IMG/M metagenome (GOLD analysis project Ga0299914, IMG submission 201361) | Soil microbial communities from uranium-contaminated site in the Upper Colorado River Basin, Wyoming, United States - RVT153D57 (version 2) ...
TTCTCACGGCGATGGAACTGGCCGGCTTAGGCAAACTTAGCACTGCTTTCGCCACGAACGTTGAACGTATCCTGGTCAACCAAACCGATGCCGATCCAGCCCTGGGTGATCTACGTTCTGAATGGACACCCGAAAACCCCAATCCCCATCCTGCTTTGAGCGACATAGCTGTGCGCCAGGCCCTTTCCATGGCCCTTGACCGCAGTACGATGACCCAGATTGGCTATGGCTCGGCCGGTCGCGCGACTTGTAACTTGCTGACAAACCCGCCTGCCTTTGTATCTACAGCCAATGATAGTTGTTTAATTCAAGATATTGAAGGTGCCAACGCTCTGCTAGACGAAGCCGGTTGGATTGACAGCGATGGTGATGGTGTACGCGAGAAAGATGGTGTGCGCCTGAGCTTCCTCTTCCAAACCTCTACCAACTCTGTACGCCAGGGTTATCAAGCACTGGCCAAGCAGTATTGGGAACAAATTGGAGTAGAAACTGAGTTGAAGAATGTAGATGCGGCCGTTTTCTTCGGCGGCGACCCGGCCAGCCCCGATACCTACGGCAAGTTCTATGCTGACTTAGAAATGTACACCAATGGCACAGCCGGTACCGACCCGCAATCATACATAGGTGCTTGGATTTGTAGCGAAATTGCCAATTCCGCCAACCAATGGCTGGGCGGCAATGTGCCCCGTCACTGCAATCCGGAATTTGATGCTTTGGCCGAACAACTCCAAGAAACAGCCGGTCTGGAAGCCCGTGCCGAAATCGCCAAGCAAATGAACGACATCCTGGTTCAAAACTACATCGAAATCCCCATAACCCATCGTGGTAGCGTCTCCGCCTGGGCCAACACCCTGCTCGGTGTCCGCCACAATGCCTGGGATTCCGAGGTATGGAATATCGCTGACTGGAGCCGTTCTGGCCAATAATTAATTCACAGCCTTTCAGGCTCTATAGCGTGGCCTACAATATCTTCATGTTGTAGGCCACGCTTCTCTTAACAAAATCTAAAGGAGTGGTCATGGTCAGGTACATCGTTCGCCGCTTATTGGTAGCAATCCCTACATTATTAGTGATTAGTTTTGTCATTTTTGCAATTTTGGACCTGGCTCCCAACGACCCCACCGGCAACTTGCCTTTAACCATTCCACCTGAAGTCCGGGAACAGATCCGCCAATCGCTAGGACTGGGCCAACCATTTCCCATCCGTTACCTGAAATGGATACAGCAATTTCTCGTCAATGAACCCCTAAACATTCTTGAGTATGTTTTTAATACTGAAATCGGCAATTCGGCTGAACGCCTACGGGTTCGTTCCTGGGCAACCCGTGGGCCAGTGATTGATCTTATCCTGGAACGTTTGCCCCAAACCTTATGGGTCTTGGGACTCGCTTATATTCTTGGGGCGGCTATTGCCATCCCGGTTGGCGTGATCTCCGCCTATAAACAATATTCTCTCTTCGATCAGGTTGGGACATTCGTATCCCTGGTTGGCTATTCCGTACCAACCTTCTTCACCGGCCTGCTCTTTATTATCATTTTTAGTGTGCACCTCAACTGGTTTCCCTCTTTTTATGATACGACACATAAAGTTACCGATTTAGCCAGTTTATGGGTACAAATCAAGCAAATGATTATGCCTGTGACAGTGCTCACTTTCTTTAATGCCGCCCAATTGAGCCGCTTCACCCGGTCCGCCATGTTAGACAATCTCAACCAGGACTATGTACGCACCGCCCGTTCCAAAGGCCTGGTAGAGCGCGTTGTTGTTCTGGTTCATGTCTTGCGCAACAGTCTTATTCCCGTCGTCACGCTGTTGGCATTAGGTATTCCAGGCATCTTCGGTGGCGCCATTATTACGGAACAGATTTTTCGGGTGAACGGTATAGGCCAATTGCTGATTATCGCCATCCAGGGCGCTGACATTCCCCTGGTACAATCCATCACTTTTATTTTTGCAGTGCTCATTGTCATGTTTAATATTGTTGCTGATGTCTTATATGGTGTTCTTGACCCGCGTATCCGCTATGATTAAGGAGTAAAAACAATGGCAGCCGCCCCCGCTACACTAAATATAGCTCAAACAGAATATAAACATCGTTCCTTATGGATGGATGTCTGGCTACAGTTCCGCAAGCACAAAGGCGCTTTAATCGGTATGACCATTCTGGCTTTGTTTGTGCTGGGAGTTCTAGTGGGCCCCTTAGTTTATACCGTCAATCCACAGTTTTTAGATCCCGTGTCCCAAAACCAGGGACCCTCTGCGGTGCACCCTTTAGGCACAGACAACTTAGGGCGGGATATGTTAGCCCAAATGTTGGCTGGCGGTCGAATCTCGCTGGCCGTTGGTGTGACAGCCATGCTTATTTCGATCAGCCTAGGTGCTATCATTGGCATCTTAGCCGGCTACTTTCCGCGCCTGGATAATCCCTTAATGCGCTTGACGGATATGTTTTTGGCCCTGCCTATTTTACCCTTATTGCTGGTTATCATACTGCTATTCCGGGATACCTTACGCGCCTTATTTGGCCCGGAAACAGGTATCTTTCTGCTGATAGTATTTGTGATTGGCATCACCAGTTGGATGCAAACAGCACGGGTGGTGCGGGGCGAAGTCCTGACAGTGAAAAATCAAGAGTTTGTCACCGCTGCTATCAGCATCGGCACCCGCAAAAGCAAAATAATTAGCCGGCATATCTTTCCCAACGTTTTAAGCCCTGTTATGGTAGCTGCCGCTCTGGGTGTGGCCGCGGCCATTATTACTGAATCTGCCCTTTCCTTCCTGGGTCTCGGCTTTCCATCCGACTTCCCCACCTGGGGGCGCTTGCTTTTTGATGGCAAGGATTACATCCAACTAACACCTACTCGTGTCATATGGCCCGGCGTGGCTATTTCATTAACTGTACTGAGTGTGAACTTTATCGGGGATGGTTTGCGCGATGCCTTAGACCCCCGGCTTAGAGGTAGGTAATATCAGTAATCGGTAATCAGTAAATGGTAATCCGTGTTCAGTGGCGTTCTGCCAGAGGCAACTGGCTGGGAAAGCCTGAGACGAATTTACGGAATGCGATAGTAGGATCGTAGTCAACAATTGAGGGTTATACTATATAATATCGGCTTTGAAGCCGATATTTTTTTGCGAGAAAATATGTCACAACGCATGCAGAATTTATTTGAAGGTGTGGGGCTGTTTGGCTTATGGGTCATTCTGGCTGCGCTTTTGGCACTGGTCGCTTTTCAGATGCACGCCACCTTGATTTTTCTGGGCCTAAAAGCGGTTCAATATCCGGCTATGCACGAAGTCGGCTGGAACACCCACACGATTCACGGACTCGGCCGCTTTCTAACCCTGATCTTGGGCATCGTCTGGCTATTTTTCGTCACCATGCTCCAAGAATCATTGCGCGATGCGCTGCGTGAAAAAAAGCTGAAAAACCTTCTTGTTCGGATAGCTGCTATCTTAGGGACTATTTACCTGGCTTGCATCGCCCTCCTCTTTATTCTTTCATAAAGAGGGGCCGTTTTCATAAGCTTCTACGTCAGTTGCCTCGGGACCCTTATGGGTATCTTCAACATCGTAAAGTACCCATTCCCCTTCGTTAAAATTGGTCGGATCGTCCGCGGTGCCCGACTTGTGAAAGAAGATCTCTTCGCCGCCACCCCGAACGATAAAGCCATAGCCCTTCTTGGTGTTATACCATTTGACCCGGCCGATATACTTTCCTGTCGCCGGATCAATTTGAATATCTGATGGCGCCACAAAGGAAACGTCGTCACTTGTCGCTGCCTGTTGGACCTGCTTCCGTTCAGGTGGTCTACTTGGGGGACGTTGCGTCCCCGCTTGCAGAGAATTGAGCGAAGCCGGTTCCAGCGGCAACCCGGCCTCACTTAATCGGCGCTGCATCTCCACAGTAAACACAAACTTATTGCCGCTTTCATCCGTTACCCATTGGTCTCTAAAATTGCTCTCTGTCATCTTACTTTTTCGCCTTCGCCTTTTGCTTTTTTCCTTTTTTAACCTTACCCTGGGTGGCCGTTTCCTCAATGAGTGACAACTGCTGGGCAGCGGCCGTTTCCCCATTCTCCACCTCTGGCCGTCCCATCGTCGTCAAAGCACCCGTCACTCGATTATTCATACCTATCTTGAATACCGATTTTGGTCTTAATGAGCGTCCACCAACGGCCGTTTTGTCCAGAGATACCCGTTTTGTTGAGCCTATAGACGTCAACACCAGCACCTCTGTCTTGTCCGGTACAATAACCGCTGCCACCACCTCTGATGCCTCTTTAGGCAAACGCATATTAATCACACCCTGGCCATAGCGACCCTGCGTCGGATATGCCTTCATCGGTGTCGCCTTGGCCATCCCATTATCCGTAATACTCCACAAATAGCCATCCGGTTGTACCACATCCATACCGATCAAGCCATCCGTCTCATCCGATAACTTAATGCCCATCACCCCCGCCGCCGGCAGACCCATTGGTCGTACTTCCGACTCCTTAAAACGAATCGCTTGTCCAGTCACCGTCGCCAGCATAATCTGATCTTCCCCACTTGTCAACTTAGCCCAACCCAGCGAATCATCATCAGCCACATTCATCACCACAAAAGGCTCGCCGGTGATGCCAGGCAAATCAGCCACCTCCACCCGTTTGACCATTCCCCCCAGCGTTGTCAGGAAAAGATAACCTTCAGCCCTTATCGGCCGTACCAAAGCCGTCGCCAGATGATCCCGCCGCGTCAACCCCGTCAAGTCGGCATAATGTGTCCCCTCCCCCATCTCTCGCGCTTGCGGCAACTGGTGAATAGGCAGACTCACCGCCCGTCCATCCGCCACAAACAGATACAAGATATCTTGTGTATTAGCCTCCATCAAGGCAGACGGCGGTTCATTCGGTTTCAAAGGAATCTTAATCAACTCCGGCGACGAGGTACGAGCTATTGTGCCCTTCTCACCCACCAGCACCCAGCACTGTTCATCCGGCAGCAAATCAGCCGCTGTCACCATGTTACTGTCCTCATCATCCACAATCTGCGTCCGCCGCCCATCCGCATACTTCTCCCGAGTCGCCAGCAGATCCTCCTTAATCACCTCGCGCATCATCGCTGGCTCAGACAGCAAACGCTCCAAATACTTAATCAAGTTCAGCTTTTCTTTGTGCTCATCCTGGATTTTGCGCCGTTCCAAAGCCGCCAGCCGGCGCAGAGGCATATCCAAAATCGCCGTCGCCTGCACCTCCGTCAGCTTGAAATTCTTCTGTAAATTGCTGTGTGCCGTTTCCACAGTTCTTGACCGCCGGATCGTGTCAATCACCTCATCCAGATTATCCAGCGCCTTTAACAACCCCTCCAAAATGTGAGCACGCTCTTGCGCCTTCTCCAGATCATACTGGCTGCGCCGCCGCACCACCTCCAGGCGATGGTCCAAATAAACCTTCAGTGCCTGTTTTAGCGTCAAAACGCGCGGCTCCCCATTCACCAATGCCAGCAGTGAGATACTAAACGTACTTTGCATCGGCGTCAGCCGGAATAAATCAGACAGCACTTTCTCCGGCTCCACATTGCGCGTTGTCTCCAAAATAATGCGCATCCCATTGCGATCAGACTCATCGCGCAAATCCGTCAGCCCCTCCACCTTGCCATCCCGGTGCAAATCGGCAATCCGTCCCAGCAAATTCGTCTTGTTAGCCTGGTAAGGCAGCTCCGTAATGACAATACGTGACTTATTGCGCCCCATCTGCTCTACATAGGCCTTAGCTCGTACCGTAATACGCCCCTTTCCCGTCGCATATGCCTGAGCAATGGCATCTTTATTATCAGCATCGGCACTGCGCCGGCGGAAGATGAGGCCGCCTGTGGGAAAATCAGGCCCTTGAATAAAACGCATCAAATCCGTTACCCCCACATCATCTAGCTTCCGCCAATTGTCGAGCATATAAACCAGCGCATCTATCACTTCACCCAAATTATGAGGCGGCACATTCGTCGCCATCCCTACCGCAATACCCGACGAGCCGTTAACGAGTAAGTTGGGGATCGTTGCTGGCAAAACGGCCGGTTCCTGCAAAGAATCATCAAAATTCTGGCCATAATCAACCGTGCCTTTGCCAATATCCTCCAGCATGTCATGCCCCATTCTGGACATCCGCGCCTCGGTATATCGCATTGCCGCCGCCGCATCACCGTCAATCGAGCCAAAGTTCCCTTGTCCATCTACCAGCGTATAACGCATAGAAAAATCTTGGGCCAGGCGCACCATAGCATCATACACAGATTGATCACCGTGCGGATGATATTTACCCAAAACCTCACCAACCACCCGCGCCGATTTTTTGTAAGGGGTATCTGGTCGCAGATGCATATCATACATGGCATACAGAATACGGCGCTGCACCGGCTTCAAGCCATCACGGGCATCCGGCAGTGCTCGCGACACAATCACACTCATCGCATAACTGAGATACGATTCCCGCATTTCCTCATCAATGTCTACTTTGCGTACAAGTCCTATTTCCATAACCTATTACGTAGTTCGTAGTGCCTAGGTGACTGTCTTACAGAATACACACTACGCACTACGAAATGAAATATTTGTTCTAATAATTGGAAAGCCAAATATAGGGAATTTTCCGGTTGCTGTCAAACGCAAAAAGAGCGCAGTTTTCTCGACTGCGCCCGTAATTTTTAAGCTAAGGAAGCACTTTAGGAATTGGTGGCATCAAACAGGACGCAATGCCTGAAATATAATACATGACCGGAGGCAATCACGCATCACGCATCACGTCCCCAACCTCTGAATTCCCGCAGACCCCAGCTCACCAGGCATCTGGCGATTCAACATAAATATCATCACCTTCAACTTTGACCTCATAAGCAGGGATAGGTGATGTAGCTGGCAGACACAGCGCCTTGCCTGTGCGAATGTCAAAACGAGCACCGTGACGGGGACATTCCACTTCATAACCGTCCAACTCACCATCCTCAAGTGGGCCATCATCATGGCTGCATAAATCAGCCACACAATAGAAGTGACCGCCCACATTGAACACAATAACCGATTCCTCTTCAAAATCGTACCACTGCCGTTCACCAGGGGGAATATCTTGTACTTTGGCAACTTTCACGAATTTCGTCATCAAACACAACGGGGTCATTAAGTAAACAAGTAATCGGATAACTTCGGCACAATTACCCAATTACCCAATTACCCAATTACCTAATTACCAATTACTCCTGCCTCATCTCTTCCGGTTCGGGGATACCATAAGCACCTGCTTTTAACACTTTGAGCGAGAGCAGAGCGCATTTCACGCGCGCCATGCTGAGGGGAATGCCAATCATCTCTAATACTTTTTCTTTAGGGAACTCTTTAACTTCGGTCAGGGTTTTACCTTTGATTTCTTCAGTAAGCAGGGAGGCTGATGCCTGGCTGATGGCGCAGCCGTCACCCGACCAGGCCACTTGGGCCACCCGGCCGTTTTCATCCAACTTCACATCAATCCGCACCACATCGCCACACAGCGGATTATCCTCTTCATAAGAGAAATCGGCCGCCTCCAACTCCCCATAATTCAAGGGATTCTCGAATAAATCAATAATTTGTTCTCGATAATAGCCGCTATCCATAATATTCTACTTGGTGAGAAATTTAACCGAATAAGATTTGATACTGTCATCTACTGTAACAATAGTCAAATCATTGGCCATTGCTTGGCAAATCAACATTCGATCAAAAGGGTCACGATGAATTGTTGGCAAGGAAGTCAGTTTCATTACGCTCTGTTCATCTAAAGGTAAACTACTGATGAGGTGCTTTTGACGTTGAGCAGATAAATAACTCTCTAGCGACTGAGGCAAAGGTAATTTTCCTAATTGATATTTGACAATAATCTCCCAGAGTGATGCCACACTTAAATAGACTTCGTTATTAGGATCGCGGATGGCTTGCTGAAAGTCACTGGGCAAACGACCATCAGCACTGATATACCAGAGAAAGATGTGGGTATCTAAGAGAAGTTTCATTGGCCTTCAAAAGCAGCAATAATGTCTTCCGGCAAAGGATCGTCAAAATCATCGGGTACCATGAACTCACCAGCAGCCAGACCAAAAGGCCGTAATTTCCCGCCCACAGCAGGTTTCAATTCCGCGAGCGGTTTACCATCTCGTAGGATGACCAATGTCTCCCCAGCCTCTACTTGTCGCAAGTAGAGCATTAAATTATTTTCAATCTCCTCAACATTTACTTGTAACATGTGTTTATCAAAAATCCTTTGTATGGGCAATCACGACATCAAATGTGGCATCTGGAAGCTCAAGATTCCGGCTCGTCTTCATCTTCTATACCAATCTCATACAAAAACTCCGGTGCAAAATCAGCCCCATTCGGCCACTCAACCGTCCGTGTCTCCTCGTTCACTGTACCCTGTCTGAAAAAAGAAATATCTTTGAGTGGCTCAAAAATTTCGCCGTAAAGTTCATCACGCAAATCAACAATTTTCACGACACCATTATTGAAGGTCAACTGTAACTTGTAATCTTCGAGATATACACTATTCGTCAGATGCAAAAATATAACAACCTCCGATGATTCCCCTGTCCCACCCTCACTGTTTATCAGACTCACACCTGGTAGTAACTGTAAAAATTACTCTGTACGCTTGTATCTGTTCTGAGCATACACCGTAAGATAGGGAGTCGAACCCATTGACGCGGCTCTTCACGTCATCCAGGAGCCAATTTAACCCAATTGGCTTGGGTCTTCGGCAGGCTCATCTCCCTCTTGAACCATAACATTATTTAGAATTCTCTGCTTTAATTGTTCAATTCGTTTCTGTAAATCTGCCCTTAAGATCAAAGCTTCGGCTAGTTTCATAATCAATATTCCTAGCGATTTATTTCATACAAGTTGGTAACTACTCAGGCTCACGAGAAGAAGTTCAACTTTTAGCCGACAAATCGTTTGGTCAGCCAGAGAAAAAGTTGAACTTCTGGCTTAGTAGTTACACAAGTTGTAGAAATTATAACCGAAATACCTTACGCACACGATTCAGACTGGCAACCAATTTGTCAATCTCTTCCGTTGTGGTGTACAGGTAAAAGCTGGCCCGAGCGGTAGCGTTAATACCCATCTTCTGGTGCAAAGGCATAGCGCAATGGTGCCCGGCCCGAATAGCAACACCCTCCTTATCAATCAGTTCCGAAATATCATGCGGGTGAATGTGAGCCAACGTAAAGGCCGCCACGCCCGCTTTTTGTGAAGCAGGTGGGCCAATCAGCCGCAAATCTTCCACCTCACTCAACGCTTCCAAAGCATAATGAGTAATAAACTGCTCGTGAGCGTGAATCTCATCCATGCCCACACTAGTCAAATAATCCACCGCTGCCCCCAGGCCAATCCCTTCGGCAATAGCCGGTGTGCCCGCTTCAAATTTATGTGGCAGCTCATTCCATGTAGAGCCGGCAAACGTCACCCGTCGGATCATATCACCGCCGCCCATAAAAGGCGGCATGGCTTCTAAGAGTTCGCGCTTGCCATACAAAATGCCCGTCCCCGTAGGGCCGCACATTTTGTGGCTGGAGAAGGCCATAAAGTCACAATCCCAGGCTTGTACATCCACGGCCATATGGGGCACAGCCTGGGCTGCGTCCACCATGGCCACTGCCCCCACAGCATGAGCGGCCTCTACCAGGTGGCGTACCGGGTTAATGGTGCCAAAAACATTAGAAACGGCCGTAAACGAAAAAATCTTCGTTCGCTCCGTCAGCAGCCCCGCCAGTCCCGTCAAATCCAATGTGCCATCCTCGTTAAACGGCACATACTTAACCGTCGCCCCCTTTTCCTTCGCCAAAATCTGCCAGGGGACAATATTCGCGTGATGCTCCATCTCTGTAAGCAGAATCTCATCACCCGCCCGAATATTGGCCCGCCCCCAACTATACGCCACCAAATTAAATCCCTCAGTCGCATTGCGCAGGTAAATCAGTTCGGCCGAGTCAGGGGCATTGATGAATCTGGCAATGCGCTCCCGCGCTCCCTCGTAGGCATTCGTTGCCTCCTCACTTAAGCGGTGAATGCCACGATGCACATTGGCATTGTAGCGGCGATAATACTCATTCATCGCCTCAATCACCGGGATCGGTTTTTGCGAGGAGGCAGCACTGTCCAGATAAACAAGAGGCACACCGGGGTGCGCCTCTTCTTGCAAAATAGGGAAATCAGCGCGGATCTTCTTAACGTCAAGCATGTTTCAGTGGACCGTAATCGGTAATCGGTTAACGGATTACCGATTACCGATTACCGATTACTAGCTCTTCGAGGGATTCTCAATCGGTACACCAACCAGATTGCCCCATTCTGTCCAGGAACCATCGTAGTTACGAACCGAAGGATAACCCAACAAGTAGGTCAAAACAAACCAGGTGTGCGAACTCCGTTCGCCAATGCGGCAGTAGGCAATAACATTGTTATCAGGCGAAAGACCCTGTTCACTCTCATAGATGGCGCGAAGCTCATCGGCCGTTTTGAACGTCCCATCCTCAGCCACGGCCCGGCTCCAGGGAACATTCTTTGCTCCCCTAATATGACCCCCGCGCAGTGCGCCTTCTTGGGGTGAACCAGGCATATGTAGCAGTTCGCCGCTAAACTCTTGCGGACTGCGGACATCCACCAATGGCTGGTCAGCATTGAGATGATCCAGCACCTGATCGCGGAAAGCACGGATTTTGTAGTCAGTGCGGGCGGCCGTTTTATACTCAGCATGGGGGAATGACGGCACATCCTTCGTCAATTCACGCCCTTCATCTATCCACTTCTTGCGGCCACCATCCATCACCCGGCAATCATTATGGCCGAACAACTTGAAGACCCATAACGCATAACAGGCCCACCAGTTATTCTTATCACCATAAAATACAACCGTGGTGTCATTGCCAATCCCATTTTTCGCCATCAACTCAGCAAATTTCGCCTCATCCAAATAATCCCGGCGAATAGCATCATTCAAATCAGCCACCCAATCAATATGCACCGCATTTTGAATATGACCAGTGTTATAGAGCAGCAAATCCTCATTCGACTCCACTAAACGAATTTTATCCGTGTTACCTAAATTCGCAGCTACCCAATCAGTACTGACCAAAACATAACCATGCACATATCCTTTATCACTCATCACATTTGCTCCTTAAACGTAATTGAATAATTGTCTGATTGCTCAATTACAAACTATAAAAACAAAACGGTGGCAATAATGCCTGTCACCCCTGATTCGGCGAGAAAGGCTGCCACCGTTCGCAAATCAAAATGTCGCTGCGGCGAGATGGCTACCCTTCTCGCCTGATACAGATGCATCGTTGAAACATACTATCGAAAAATCAATAGTCAGTGGCCAGTGAATCAGACCGATTACTGATTACTGATTACTGCCCCACTGATCACTGGTTCATCTTTTCTAAAATACGGCCGAATATACGTTCCCGAACACCCTCTACCGGAATCCGGCGCAGGAGCGGGTCAAAGAAACCCTCCACCACCATTTCTACAGCTCGCTGGCGAGGAATACCCCGGGCCATTAAATAAAAGACCTCTTCCTCATCCATTTTGCCAACAGTAGAGGCATGGGTGCAGATCACATCATCCGCTTCGATTTCCAGGCCAGGAATCGAGTCAGCCCGGGCTGTTTTATCCAGCATCAAGTTACGATTGGCCTGGAAGCCATTAATCTTTTGCGAACCCGGTAGAGCTTTGATCATACCTTGCCACACAGTGCGTGACCTATCTTTGAGGGCACCCTTATAGAGCAGGTCGCTGACCGTATCACCCGCATTATGGTTTTGCTGTGTATCGAGGTCAAGGTGCTGGCGGCCGTTCGTAAAAAACGCCCCCGACATCCGACCCCAGCCACCCTGCTGGTCTAGCTCCATAGTCTGGAACGCCTTCACCATCCGCGAACCCATCCAGCTCGTCACCCAGTCCAGTTTGCCATCTCGACCCACCCGGCCACGCTCATGGTTAAACTGCCATACATGCTTGCCAAAATCCTGCAAACCAGAGTAAATCAAATTGGCATTATCCCGCACCAACAATTCAATCACACCATTGTGCAGCGCCTGCCCTTGGCCATCGGCCGACGCATACACATCAAGCAGGTTGGCCTCAGAGCCTTCCTCCATTACCACGAGGGTATGAGTAAAAGTTTTGCCACTGGCAGACCAGAGCGTACTGTGCAGGGGGGCAGCGGCTTTAACATTTTTGGGTACATACAAGAATGTACCACCACGCCAAAAAGCGCCATGTAAGGCGGCGAATTTGCCATCGGTGACTTTGACACCCTCCGTCATAAAATATTTCCGGATGAGGTCAGCATGTTGGCGAACGGCCGTATCCATATCACAAAAGATCACACCCTGCGCCTTCAATTCGTCACTCAAGGCATACTTCACCGTCACACCATCAATCTGCGTCAACATGCCACCTGATGGTTCATCGGCAAACTGCGCTTCCAGGTAATCCGGCACCGTTTCCGTGGGCGCACCACCATTTACAGATGGCCCAATTTCATCTAGCTTCAAGCGGCGAATGTTGGTGCGCCGCCAGGCTTCATCAGTCGTCACCGGCATTGGCATACTTTCATAGACCTGCCATGCCTTCAAACGAAATTCCCGCATCCACTCCGGCTCATTCAACTGCGCGGAGAGTTCTAAAACCGCCTCTTTCGTAAATGCTGTCATATCAAATTTAATTACGTAATTACGTAATTACCCAATGCTCCCTTCCATCTGCAACTGAATCAACCGATTCATCTCAATTGCGTACTCCATCGGCAGCTCTTTCACCAACGGCTCAATGAAGCCATTGACAATCATCGAAGTGCCGACATCTTCGGGAATACCACGACTCATCAGGTAAAACAACTGCTCCTCACCCACCTTACTCACCGAAGCCTCGTGGCCGATGGTCACATCTTGGGCATCAATTTCGATGTAGGGATAGGTGTCGGAACGGCTTTTTTCATCCAACAACAAGGCATCACATACCACATTCGATTTGCAGTTATAAGCGCCATCTTCCACCTTAAGCAAACCGCGATACGAAGCACGGCCACCACCCCTGCTGATAGATTTAGAGATAATGCGGCTGGTTGTGTTGGGCGCAACATGCACCACCTTACCACCAGCATCCTGGTGCTGTCCCTTGCCGGCGAAGGCGATAGACAAAATCTCGCCATGGGCCCCTTCGCCCATCATGTAGACGGCCGGATATTTCATCGTCACTTTACTGCCTAAATTGCCATCCACCCACTCCATCGTGGCGTTTTCATAGGCAACAGCGCGCTTGGTGACCAGGTTGTAGACGTTGTTCGACCAGTTTTGAATGGTGGTGTACCGGCAACGGCCGCCTTTTTTGACGATGATTTCCACAACGGCCGAATGTAACGAATCCTCCGAATAAATCGGCGCGGTACAACCTTCCACATAATGCACATACGCCCCCTCATCTATGATGATGAGAGTGCGCTCAAACTGACCGACGTTTTTAGCATTGATGCGGAAATAAGCCTGCAAAGGCATCTCCACGCTCACGCCCGGTGGCACGTAAATGAAGGAGCCACCCGACCAAACAGCCGTGTTCAGCGCCGCAAACTTATTGTCATTATAAGGAATAATCGTGGCGAAATACTCTTTCACCAGTTCCGGATATTTGACCAGGCCATCATCCATCCCTAAGAAAACAACACCCTTATCTTCCAATTCCTTTTTAATATTGTGGTACACCACCTCAGATTCGTATTGAGCCGCCACACCGGAAAGGAATTTCTGCTCGGCTTCGGGAATACCCAACTTATTGAAGGTGTCTTTAATATAGCTAGGAATATCTTCCCAAGTATCCCCCTGCCGCTCCGATGGTTTGATGTAATAATAGATATTTTCAAAGTCAATGCCCGACAAGTCAGCACCCCAGTTGGGCATCGGCCGCTCCAGGAAATGCTGATAGGCCTTCAAACGAATATCTAGCATCCATTCCGGCTCATTCTTCTGCAGCGATATCGCCCGGATCATTGCTTCACTTAAGCCTTTTTCTGCTTTGAAAAAATAGTCTTCAACATCAGAAAAGCCGTATTTGGTCGCATAATCCTGATTAATTTCGGAAACAACTTCTTCTTCAGTTTGTTCACGTTCTTTAACTAATAAATCTGTCATTTGAACCTCTATTATCAGTAGGCAGTTGTCAGTAGTGAATACTGACAAACTGGTTACTGATTACTATGTTCTTACGCCGCTTCCACAACATCGTGCTTTTCCCGCACCCAGTCATAGCCGCGTTCTTCCAATTTGAGCGCTAAATCAGGACCACCACTTTCGACGATCCGCCCATCCAACAAAATATGTACATAGTCCGGGGTAATATAATTGAGAATGCGTTGATAATGGGTAATTACAAGCGCACCCATGCCTGATTGTTGGCGCAAGCGGTTCGCGCCTTCAGCCACAATTCGCAGAGCATCAATGTCCAGACCAGAATCCGTCTCATCCATAATGGCGATTTTTGGCTCCAACGTTGCCATCTGCAAAATTTCCACGCGCTTTTTCTCACCGCCCGAGAAACCTTCATTCAGGTAACGACCTGCAAATTTCTGGTCAATGCCCAACATATCCATCTTCTCTTTCAGCAAACGGCGGAAGGCCGGAATAGAAATACCTTTAGAATCGGGGTCCTCAGCCTGCATTCGTGACGTGATAGCCTGGCGCAAAAACTTAGCCAACGTCACACCAGGAACGGCCGCCGGATATTGAAACGCCAAGAACAAACCCGACCGGGCACGTTCGTCTGCTTCCAATTCAAATAAATCAATACCATTAAAAATAACTTGTCCAGCAGTGGGTTCATAAGCGGGGTGGCCGGCCAACGTATAGGCCAACGTGCTTTTGCCAGAGCCATTCGGCCCCATCAGGGCGTGAATCTCGCCCTGCTTTACTAGCAGGTCAATGCCTTTCAAAATAGGCACCTCACCTGCATTTACATGTAGATTCTTAATCTCTAAAGCAACAGTCATTCTAGCGTAAATCTCCTCTCAAGGTTTGGCAGTTTACAAATAATTGCGTAAATGCCCAATTACCTAATTACTTATCAAGTGGGCGCGATTATAACAAAGCCCCTTGCTTACGTCAATATTTATGATAAAAATGATAAAAATAGGGTAAATTGACAGCCTTCTCTGAGACTGCTATAATCAAAGCGGTTTTCAAGAGGAAATTATATCGTGAAATTCGTAACAAACAACCAGAAGCAAAGCACCCGTGAGGTGATTTTGCATACGATTAAATCATCGGCCGAATCAACCATCGAAACCTTGGCCGAAGCCGCCGACGTTTCACCTGTCACAGTGCGTCACCATATTAACAGCCTGTTGGCCGATAATTTAATCGAAGCAACGGCCGTTCGTCGCAAAGTAGGACGGCCCTATTACACCTACAGCCTCAGCCCTGACGGCCAGGAACTCTTCCCCAAACGTTACGTCCGCCTTACCAGCCGTATCCTGGATGAACTCAAATCCCGCCTGCCGGAAGAAATGGTAGCCGAAATTTTCAAAGGTGTTGTCCAGGGCATCATTGCCGAACACACCGGTGAGTTTGAGAGTTTGCCCATGGAAGCCAGGCTTGATTATCTGGTAGATATGTTGGGCGAAGAAGGCTTTTTGTCGAGTTGGGAGAAAACGGCCGATGGCTACAAACTCGTCGAATACAGTTGCCCCTACATCTCCGTTGGCCACCAACACAGCGAAGTTTGCACCTTCGACAGAGAATTAATGCTAACCGTCTTACAAACACCTATTCAGCAGCATAGTTGTATGTTAGAAGGAGCCAACTGCTGCGAGTTTTCTCTCGTTACCGACAACTAACCAGCTCGCCTGCTGCAATTACCCAATTACCATGAGTGCTCTACTCACTCAACCCCAAATTAAGGAACAAGCAAATGATAATTAGTAAAGAAGAAGAATTAGTCGAATCCTTACGCAATGTAATTGACCCCGAAATCGGGATGAATATTGTCGAACTGGGTCTCGTCAGAAACCTGGATATTAACGAAGAAGAAGACACAGCCGGCATCACCATGATTTTAACAACCCCATTTTGCCCTTACGGTCCAGCCATCATTGAGCAGGTGCGCCAGGTCGGCGGCAAAGTGATGTCCAACGGCGTCACCGTAGAAATCGGCACAGAATTGTGGGACCCCTCCATGATGGAAGAAGGCGCCGGTGGTGATTGGGGCCTATTTTAACCGCCGTCTATTTAGCCAGTTCTGGCAAACGATCAGACAAAGCATACTCTACAGCCTGTTCTAGGGATAAAGCTCTCCCTTCAGCCAGGGCTATTTGTGCTCCTAAGCTGCCTATTACCTGTTTTGACGGAGTCAACAAATTATCCAATTTACCCTGTTCCGCTGGCGACAGAGGTGTGCCGATTGCCTCTCGTAGAGTAGCAGCGCATCCTACTAAACGCCAGGCACGTGTTGCTTCAGTTTGCATAGCTGCCAGACAGCCCATGTCCTCTAATAAATAAGCGATGGCTCGCTTTTCGCCCAATTCTTGATTAATCCTCAAACTTTCTACATACAAATCATGAGCGGCCTCATAATCCCCTTGAGCGCGGGTCATATTGCCCAGATTATTGAGAAAGTTAGCAATATAAGCTTTATCTCCTACCTCACGCTGGATTTTTAGCGCCTCTTCCAGGTAGGTACGGGCTTGATTATAATCATTGCCATCCAAAGCCAGGTTACCCAGGTTATTTAGGGCCACAGCAATAGCCCGGCGATCACCCAGGCAGCGCAAAATGGACAGGCTCTCATTGTAAAAATAGCTGGCCACGGTTGGCTCACCTTGAAAACGCGCAATGATACCTAAGTTGTTGACCAAACTGGCAACTTCTGGCTGGTTATCCACTTCCCGGTGAATAATTAAGCTGGCCTCGTACAAGCTCGTGGCCTCTTCATAATCCCCTTGTTGAGCGGCAACAGTGCCGGCCCGTTTTAAGACCTGTCCCACGCCAGCTTTATCATTACGCTCTTCGAAAATGGCTTTGGCTTCGGCTAACCATTCTGAGGCAGCAGCGTATTGACCCTGCTTGCGCAGCAGCTCAGCCGTCGCTGTCTGTGCCCACGCTTCATCCTGCCGGTTGCTGAGGCGACGAGACAAATTCACGGCCTTATGATAAGTCTCGCCTGCTTCATCCCAACGGCCGACCAGCTCCAACACCGTGCCCAACTTTAGCAAGACCCGCACCCGCTCATCAGGTTTCAGCAAAGGCAGCACCTTTTCATAATAGGTAATAGCCGTTGCATTATTGTAATCTGCTTGGGCAGCCTCGCCGGCTTTTAGTAAATACTCCTTTTTCTTAGCCTCATTTTCACTATGCTCATAGTGATGTGCCAGCAAGTCTATATATTGCTCTAAGTTTTCGCGGTACTCTTGCTCAATAAACCTGCCTACCATATCATGCAGCATCGCCCGTGTGGCATAAGGCATACTATTATAAGCAACCTCTTGGGTGATAATGCTCTTAAATAAGTAAGCCAGCTCTGGTTCAGGCGAATCCAAAGGAGTCAGGTCCAAACGGCTTAAAGTATCAAGGTCAACTTTCACATGTTCAGCATTTCCCAGTTGGGGATAAGCTCCCCACAGCATCATAGCTCTAAACAAACGGCCGACCACGCTGGCAACTTTAATTGTGCTTTTCTGACTTTCAGTCAATTGATCAATACGGCTGAGGATCAGACTATGCAAGTTATCAGGCAGGTCCAGCTCTTCTAATGTCCGTATGTTATTAGGCGCGATATGGCGATCTTGAAGATAGTTGAGCAGTTCCTCAATATAAAAGGGATTGCCACCCGCTCCACTGACAATACGCTCTACCAGCACCGGAGGTACATCAGCCTGTTTGCCAAAAAACTGGGCCAATTTCAAATCAATTAATCGCTCCGCCTCATCTGGCGTAAAGTCAGCCAGGATCATTTCCGTATAATAAGGTAATTGGTTGAATTGAATGGACTGTAACTCCGTCAATTCTGGTTGGCGGGCTGCCAGAACAATCGCAATCGGCTGATCGGCAATCGCTCGTGCAATTGCCTCTAACAATTCTAGGGACAAGGGATCAAACCAGTGACAATCCTCCAAAACCAAAAGAATAGGCTCCCCTTGGGCACTGGTACGTAAACACTCTACTAATAAGCTTTCTAGAGATGCCTTACGGAGCTTGGCATCAAAGCTGCGTGTCAGCTCGTTATCAGGAATCGAAGAGTTGAGAACTGCACCCAAAAGAGGTAAACGGCCGGCCAATAAAGAATTAATCTGTACCAGTTGCGCTTCTAATGCCTGCACCTGATCGGCTGTAGACCAATCGGGAGATAACCCAAAGAAGCCTTGCCAGATTCTTTGCCAGACAAGATAACTGGTATTCATCCCATAAGATTGGCACTCTCCCCCATAACCGCCCAAGCCTTTGTTAGTAGCAATACGAATCGCCTCGGCCACCAGCCGCGACTTGCCCATACCGGCCTCAGCATAGATACCTATAACTTGACCCTTACCTTGCAAAGCGAGATCAATCTTCTCCTCAATTAAGGCCAATTCCGTTTGTCGTCCCACCATCGGCAGGGCATAGTGCGGTTCTTGTAAACGGATTGTCTGCTGCTTTTTAGGGCCGGCAAGATTGAACAGCCTGACGGCCTCGGACTTACCCTTCACGCGAACGCTGGGCAAGCTTTCCCAAAGAAAGTCATTAGCAACGGCTTCTTGAGCCGCTTCACTGACGAGGATTTGCCCAGGAACGGCCATTTGCATCAACCGCGCCGCCACGTTCACGTCATCACCCAAAACCCCGTACGTCCGGCGCATAGAGCCACCATAGGCTCCCGTACGTGTCCGTCCCTGACTAATACCAATTTGGATGCCCGTAATAAAATCGAAAGTCTGTGCCAATTGACGCAGTTCCAGAGCAGCCGACATTGCCCGCACCGCATCATCCTCATGGGCAACTGGGGCCCCAAACGCAGCATATAACAAACTGCCTTTATCACCCATAGATAACTGCAAAAGAGTGCTTTGATAATGGGTCAAGATAGCTTGTACAGCCTGAGTGAAGGTATCCAGATTTGCCTGAGCTGCCGGATCATTGTCATAGTCAATCCCGCCAAAGCGCAAGAAGAGGGCCACAGTCGGCCGTAATTCAGCCAAAAATTCACCACCACCACTTTGCAATCTTTCATAGACATACGGTAACAGCCAGGGACGAATGGTTTCATCCCGCAAAGCCTCTGCTGACAGAGGTCGCCATGGGGTCGGTCTCACCATGCCGGTAAGCGTGTCCACCACAGCAAATTGTTGCCCGCTCTCCTTATCTTGTCGCCAGGCGGCGATGTGGACCTGACTGCCCAATGCTTCGGCCGTTGCCTGATCAACAACAACTTCCCCTTTCTCTGCCTGGTGCTCCGTCACTGCCAGCCGGTTCAAGGTTTCGCCTGCTAAAACATCAATAAGTTGAACATCAGGATTGCCCACCACATAACGGCTTGCTTCCCCCACCGTAACAGCCGCTTTCATAGCAATAGAAACTGATTTCCCTGACGGTGTTTGCAGCTTTGTAAAAAGTCGCATGATCTGCTGCATGGAAAGCGCACAAGCAACACCCCTTAATCCTCTATCATCATTTAACCAACAAGTGATAGCATCCCCGCTAAAATTAATGACGCTGCCCCCAAAGCGGTGTAGCTCGGCAATAAGAGCATCATAAATCAGATTCAGGTAATGCGTCAGTTCCTCGGCCCCTCGTTGCGGCCCCAAATCTCGCACAAGCCCTTCTGTGAGCGGCGTAAAACCAGAAATATCAGCAAATAGGGCGGCCCCTCTAACACGACCAGGCAGCTCTCCGCCCTGAGCCAATGCCTGCCGCCGATCCATCGGAATATAGGCAGATGGTCTTTCCATGACTTCCAAGCATCAAGGTGCTTGGCTATTAAGCACCTTGTTTTCAAATAAGGACTACAATAATTGTACTCTAAAGCAACAAGACTCCCTACAACGGCCGTAATAGCGCCGTTGTAGGAAGCCTTGCCAAAATTACGGCTAGGAGGACGTCTTAGCTGCTTTCTGTAGAATCATAATTCGGGCCGTCATCAATAAGGTCAATCTCTTCACCACTTTGATCGTGATCCACAACCGGCAATCGCAAGGTAGTCGAGCACATACCACCCTGTCCGTCGGCCGCTGTAAACCCAACGTGATAGACACGCCCATCCCCATTACCAGCTCGTTCAGCCCGTACATAAGCAGTATCCGTACCAATACCCATACCATCGGGGCTGTTGTTGCCCTGCCCCACAGGCTCATCCTGAAAAATGCTATCAATCGTGATAATAATCGGATCGCCATCAGTATCAATTACACCCAGAATGTTTATGGGTACAAAGCGCTTATCCGGCGGCCAGATATGGGTAACACTGGTTGTAGCCCCGCTACAATCAGGAGCACTATTCGCGGGGAGAACCATAATAGTCACAGTAGCCAGATTGGACAGAGCAGTGCCGTCATCAGCCCTATAGGTAAATGAATCATCACCAACAAAGCCCATATTAGGAGTGTAACCAAAGGAGCCATCACCATTGAGAACCAGCGAACCATTACTGGGGCCACTTTGGAGAACGGCCGTTAAGCTGTCCCCGTCCCCATCACTATCATTCCCTAACACACCTGGCGCACTAGCCGTCAAACTATTACCGGACACAACGCTATAACCATCATCCACAGCCACGGGTACATCATTGACGGAATTAACCGTAATCATCACCGTCGCCAGATTACTCGAGTCGGTACCATCATCTGCACGGTAGACAAAGCTGTCCGGTCCATTGTAATCGGCTTCTGGGGCATAGGTAAAGGAGCCATCAGAATTTAAGGTCACAGTACCATGAGCCGGATTGGTAGCCAGAACGGCCGTTAAGCCATCCCCATTCACATCACTATCATTGGCCAACACCCCTGGCGCAGCCACCAACAATGGCATATCCTCATCAGCCTCATAAGCATCATCTACTGCTTGCGGCGGCGTATTTAACAGGGTTATTGTTCCCCCTGCTGTAGTCGGCAAATAATGCTCATCGTCCAGGTCAACCTGAATTCCTGAATGGAGGGTGATAAGACCGCTAAAGTAAGCCGTCACATTGTAGGTTCCGGCAGGCAGGTGAAGCTCGCCCAAGACGGCCGCCCCTTCATTATCGCTGATAACCGCCCGGCTTAAACTACCCCCTGCCCCCGTCACAACAAAGAACACTGTCTTTTCCATTAAACGCCGTCCACCCGCCGACAGAGTCGCTTCCACAATATTCACATCTGTGGCCAGGCCAATAGCTGGCTGCGGCTCAAGGACCAGCTCAGTGGCCTGTTTTGTGATCTCAAAGTCAGCCGTCGTCGTTGCCGGTAAGAACTGTCCTGTCCCCTGGAAAGAGGCTTGAATCTGGTAGATGTCGGGCAAACCCAGCAGCAGAAGCTGAACCGTTGCCCGGCCGTTTGTATCCGTCATAGCCTGCCGTGTTTGTGAACCAAGTACAAAAATAACTTTCTTATTAGCGACTGGGGCATTATCACTCATTAGCACCGCACCAAAGGTCGCTTCAGTAGCGTAAGCGCCACTGCTGGCGGGCACTTCCAACGTCAACATGGTTTCGGCCGCATCAGGCGCAGGTGTATCCATACCGGGACGATAGTAAGCGCCTTGATTACTATCCATAGACACCAATCCTACCCCATTGACAGCCTGGATAACGTAGGC
>Ga0299914_10000619_pt1 | contig 21818 bp, 16 predicted proteins | sample RVTome_10_FD_201361 | JGI IMG/M metagenome (GOLD analysis project Ga0299914, IMG submission 201361) | Soil microbial communities from uranium-contaminated site in the Upper Colorado River Basin, Wyoming, United States - RVT153D57 (version 2) ...
TTACTGGCGCACTGAACCCAAATGGGAAGGTGGGCCTTCTGGTGTAGCCCGCATCCAGACCGTCGTCGTCCGCCTTGTTGACGAGTGGGGCACCCGCTTCGCTGCCCTCCAGGCCGGCGACGCTGAATCGGTGGCCGTGAATCCCGAAGACAGGCCCCAGGTCGACCCCTTAGTTGGCGAGGAGTGTGATTGGATCACCGACGAGTGCACGCCGACCGATAACCCGGATGGCCCGTTCCGCGCCTGGCGCGACCTGCCCTCGGTTAGCAAGTCTCACGTCTTCTTCACCTGGAACGTCGCCGAGGGTTCAACCTATGTCGGCAGCGGCCAATTGGACGGCAACGGCGTTCCGCTCGACTTCTTCTCCGACGTCAACGTCCGTAGGGGCATCAGCTACTGCTTCGACCACGAAACCTTCATCGCTGAGTCCCAGAACGGCGAGGGCGTCCGCACCAACGGCCCCATCATCCGCGATATGTTGGGCTACAATGAAGACGGTCCGCAGTACGACTTCGACCTTGAAGCCTGTGAGGCTGAGTTGGCCCAGGCCTGGGGCGGCGTCCTGCCCGAGACCGGTTTCCGCTTCTCCGCCGGCTTCAACACCGGCAACTCGCAGCGCCAGACGGCGGCTGAGATTCTGCAGACCAACCTGGCTTCCATTAATCCCAACTACCAGGTAGACGTTGTTGGTCTGCCCTGGCCCACCTTCTTGAATGCCTTCTTCGCCTCTCAGATTCCGCTGCTGACCAGCGGCTGGGTTGAAGACATCCACGACCCGCACAACTGGGCCCAACCCTTCACCATCGGCACCTATGGCGGCCGTCAGGGTCTCCCGCAGGATGTACTCGACATGTTCGATGAAGTGGTCACGGGTGCTGTCTCGACCTCCGACCCGGCCGAACGCGAGGAACTCTACTTCCAGATGCAGCAGATGTTCTACGATCAAGCCGTCTCTATCCCACTTTCGCAGCAGACAGGCACCCGCTACGAGCTGCGCTGGGTGTCGGATTGGTATAATCGCGTCGGTGCCTTTGGCCTCGACTTCTACGCTTACGGTCTGGATGGCTGATCCTAAATCCTGATCCGTTTTTCAGCCATCAGGCTGGAATCGCTTAACCTCTGGCGGGGGTCTTCACGGACCCCCGCCAGATGCCCTTTCTACGAGGTGACCCTATGACTGCTTTTATTATTCGCCGGCTGCTGATCTTGCCTATCATCATGGTCGGGGTCAGCCTGGTGATCTTCACCATGCTTCAGGTTCTAGGTCCCGTTGAACGCTCGGCCCTTTACGTCCGCGACATCCCCAAGACCGAGCAGCAGATTCAAAACGTCATCAACCGCTACGGTCTCGACGATCCCCTTTTGACCCAGTATTTTTACTGGCTGGTCGGCCGGGAGGATCCGGTCACCGGGGAGACGGTGGGCGGCGTCCTGCGCGGCGACCTGGGTTATTCTCGGACCGGTCGCGAGCCGGTTATCGACGTGCTTAAGCGCAAATTACCGGTGACTATTGAACTGGCACTGTGGAGCATCGTCCCTATTATCGGTATCGGCATCTGGCTGGGCGTGCAGGCCGCCCTGCACCATAACAAGCTTATCGACCAGGTAACCCGGGTCCTGGCCATTTTGGGCTGGTCTTTTCCGACTTTCGTCTTCGGCCTATTAATGCTGCTAATCTTTTATGCCCAACTGGATTGGTTCCAACCCGGCCGCCTCTCGACCGAGTTCAGCCTTCTAGTCCAACGTCCGGAGGAGTTCAGCCGTTATACCGGCATGAATTCCCTTGACGCCTTGTTGAATCTGCGCTTAGATATATTCATTGATTCTGTGCGCCACCTGGTTCTGCCGGTCGTCACGCTCTCTTATCTATCGTGGGCGCTACTGCTCAAGGTCACCCGCTCCTCGATGCTGGAGGCCCTCCGTCAGGACTATGTCACCACCGCCCGCTCCAAGGGATTGGGGGAGAGGGTGGTCATCAATCGCCACGTTTTAAAGAATGCCCTCATCCCCGTGACCACCCTCGCCGGTACCACCGTGGCCAGCCTCTTGAACGGGGTGGTCATCACCGAAACGATTTTTAACATTCCCGGCCTGGGTAAAGCGGCCGCCGATGCTGCCATTAGCCTCGATGTGCTGACGATGCTGGGCTACGCGCTGTTTACGGCCGCGCTTTTTGTCCTGGTTAATCTGGTCGTTGATGTCATGTACGGCTTCCTCGACCCCCGCGTGCGCTTGGAGTAAAGGAGCGGAACAATTATGACCGACACAACTATAGCTTCTGATCCGGTAACCTTGCCTGATTACATTTCTGTGGAGAATGAGTATCTAAGAAAACGCAGCCGGTTGGAGAAATCCCTGGGTCTGGAGTGGTACCGCCTCCTCAAAGGGATAGTCACCAATCCCCTCTCTGTGGCCGGGATCATCATCCTGAGCGCTTTTATCTTGACGGCCATTTTTGCCCCATTCCTGGCGCCGCCGCCGACCGCCATCTGGGACACTACCCTTATCCCCCGGGATGGCTTTGGTGAAGAACCCAGTCCGCCGGGCACCACCTGGGAGCGAAATGTACCTGAGACGGTCCCTGGCTGGTACAAGTTGATTACCGGCCGGGACGAATGGGTCCATTTAATGGGCACAACCAGCGGCCAGTATGATATTTGGTATGGTATCGTCTGGGGCAGCCGCACAGCGCTGATTATCGGCGCCGTCGTGGTTACCGCGGCCGCCATAATCGGTATTACCATCGGGGCGCTAGCCGGCTTTTACGGCGGCTGGCTGGATGAGGTCTTGATGCGCGTGGTCGAAATCTTTATTGCCTTTCCCTTCCTGGTTGGCGCTCTGATCCTGGCCTCCATCCTGGTCCCCCGACTGGGCCGCAGCATTTGGCCGGCCTCTATCGCCCTCATCGTTTTCGGCTGGACCACCTATGCCCGTCTTCTGCGGGGTGACATACTGGCCACCAAGGAGCGGGAATACGTCACGGCCGCCCGCGCTGCTGGGGCCAAGGACATTCATCTGATCTTGAAGCATATTCTGCCTAATGCCATCTATCCCACCCTGGTCGTTTTGTCCCTGGATATGGGCGCCATCGTTCTCGCCTTCGCGGCTCTCAGCTTCCTGGGCATCGGCGTTCAGGTCGGTTATGCTGACTGGGGCCAGATCGTCAGCCACGCCCGGAATTGGATCTTGGCTTTGGACACCTACTGGTACATCATCGTCTACCCCGGCGCGGCCTTGCTATTGTACAGCTTAGGCTGGAACCTGGTCGGCGACGCCCTACGTGACATCATGGATCCCAAGATGCGCAAGCGTTAAACGGCCGTACTTACTCTAACGCATACGCGGTTTCAACTCATTTTTACTTGTCTTTTTAGGGGCAACCTTCAATGGTTGCCCCATTATTGCCCCGTCCGGCGCCAACCATGTCCTCTAAATTACCGCTTGTCTTCTTCGTAACCCTATGGGTCTGGCTGCCGGTTGTGCTAATAACTCACACTGCGGGAAAAGTAACGAACCGGCCCGGAGCGGCGTTGCTTCAGGGCACACATCTACCTCCGTCTACACTACAACCCACACCAACTATCGACCGCCTGGCCGCGCCACCCACCGTCGAAAACCCGACACAGGCTGACGAAGGGGCGCAGCTTTTCTGGCTGTACTGCCAGCCCTGCCACGGCGACCGGGGTCAGGGGCTGACCGACGAGTGGCGGGCCCAATATCCACCCGACCACCAGAACTGCTGGACGTCTGGCTGTCATGGCCGGCAGCCATATGAGGAAGGTTTTACCCTGCCGACGGCCGTTCCTGCCGTCACCGGCGAAGAGAGCCTGGAGCGTTTTGAGACAATGGAGCAGGTGTATGGTTATGTGTCCTCAGCCATGCCATACGAGGCCCCCGGCCACCTTTCCGAAGAAGAGTACCTGGCCATCACTGCTTTCCTGGCCCGCGCCCACGACGTTTGGGACGGCACGCCGCTGAACACCGCTAATATCAGCAATTTCCGCCTGCGCCCGGCCCCAGCAACCTCACCCCCGGAACCCAGACCGTTGCCACCATCAACAATAGAGAATGTGGATAACAATGAAAACAACCCGGAACCTGGCGGTTCCACTTCCTTTAATACCTTTATTATCGGTATTGCCGCCGGTATTATTGGCAGCCTGATAATTATTGCCTTTCTTATGAAACAACGAACGTAGCACAAACTATTAGTTTGTATCAGACCGTTTGAATTAAATATGGAGAAGATAAAAACGATTGTAGAAACCGGCCGTAATTCGGTCTTTGGGGATGAAGAAATACACCAATCCCGAAGCTATCGATCCTTGGGCCTTCTAAACGGAGTATTGATTGGTCTGGCACTGGCGCTTGGGGCCTGGGGCTTTTCAGTCTATACCCAGGCATCATTGCCGACTATAACACCCTTTGCCGGCGTTGTTGCGGCCGGTTTACTGGTTACCATTCTGTCAGGAACGGCCGGTTGGCTGACTGCCAGAATTGCCAAAAGCTGGTTTACGGTCATCTCATGGCTGCTGGTCGCGGGGTTGTCAGTCTTCATAATTGGTTTTGAAGTCACCCATGTTCGCACCTTCTTCATCTGGCTGGCGGATAGCAGGTTTTGGGGGCTGCCCGTCTACTCGCTGATGTCAGTATCCATCCTGTCGACCCTTGTTGGCGGTTTTTTTGTCTATCTTGCTTTTGGCTTCCTGGCCTTTGTGCAAGATTACCGGCTGGAAGACGTTCACAGCCATCTTGGCCCAAACAAGGGCTTGTCATTTACCGCTGTTCTCTTTTTATGCCTGCCGCTGCCCTTTGTCGTTCTCGCCGGTTTCATTACCAATGATATTATCGGCGGGGCCAATACGTCCTCTGCCATTGAACAGGTGCATGAAGTCATTCAAACCGGCCGAACCTATGATGGCGACCTCTTCCAACTAAGCCGGGAACAGGGAATAAACTACAATGCAATTAGAGGAGTACGGGACATGATGAGCGGGAATTACACCCTCAGCGTGTCCGGTTATGATGCTGCCAATGTGACGGTCATCGTAACGGCCGATTTCGACAACGGGGCCTGGATAGAATGCCGGGTCGTCAATGAACAGGTCGGGTTTTGTTCCGACGCTTCCCTGCCCTACACCACCGGTTTCGCCAGCCTCATCACCGGCCAATCGCTGCCCGAAGTTTGCGCCGGATGCCTGATCCGGATCAATGACGCCTGGCGCTCCTGGTTAACGTCTCGCAATGACAATCTCGACTCAGACCCCCAAATTGAGAAAGTTGTCCAGCGGGGAACGTATACCCTGATGCGGGCCGAATCACCAGATGGCAGCTATGCTATAGCGTGCTGGTTCCGCAGATCAAATGTTATTGAATTGGATAACTGCACGGAGATAACGGTCAACTGACCACCGGCGTCGCCCCTACAAAATAAAGGTCCTGGCCCCCACAAAGATATCGCTCAACCAACCGGTATTTTCGACATCATCTTCATAAACGCCGTTATTCGGCCGAGAAGAATGGATAATAGTCCAGCCACCAAGACTCATACCAACATGAGAAATGCTGCGGTGGCCGCTGGTGCTGCCGAAGAAAAGCAAATCCCCCGGCTGGAAAGGCGGCTCGACCGGTTTCCCGGCCGTAAATTGCATGTCGGCGTCACGGGGAATGAGGATTCCGGAGAGCTTGTGTATCAGGCGCACAAAACCGGAACAGTCGAATCCATAAGCAGTGGAGCCACCCCACAGATAAGGAATACCGACAAAAGTGTCACAGTCCTGAATCATTTGCGACCGCTGTCCGGTCGGGGTACTGGGCAAGGTTTCCTGCGGCCGCAAATGGTCTACCGGCAGCCAGCCCTCTATCTGTCCTGTCGTGGAAACGCATACGAAGCCGTCGTTTGAATCAATGACACAAACGGCCGTTCCCCCCAACAGACGGCCGGAAATCGGCGACTCTTTCTTGGGTGACTCTCGAAGCAGGCTGACCGGGGCGCAAATATAGTGGGTGGATTGCGAAGATACGGCGTTGCGAAGATAGTTCTTATAAACCCAACCCAGATACCCATCGGCTAATCGAATAAAAACCCAGTTTCCGGTGACAATCAACTGCTCAACGACGGTACCGGTCAGCAGTTGGTCCATCATTTCAGATCGGAAATCCGGTTTGGAATGCAGGCCGGTTACATTGGTGACAACAACCAGGTGTTTGGGCGTCGCCTGGCGCAGTATCTCAACACCACTAGTATCAAAGATGAGGCGGGGGAAATGGGTTGCGAGTTCGGCCGTTACTGAATCCAGCGTCGCCTTGTCAAGCACATTGCCCGTTAACCGGCAGCGACTCTTCTCCATTGATACCGCTTCAACCTGAAAACGCTGCGTCCGGTTATCATGAAATTGTTGACTTATATCAGCCAGAGCTGCTCGAATTGGGTCAAGCATGGGCGTTATTGTATCCTTAAATGAAAAATGAACCAACCTGTTTGATCCTTTTTTTCACGGCCCAGGGATTAGCTTGAAATTAAGTCGGGAGTTGAACAAGATGATTTCCACCAGTTTATTAACAAAAGAACCCTGATTTGATATTTCATGCGACTAAGTACCCGGTCAAACAAAAATTTGGCACACAGAGAAGTTAAATATTTGAATACATTTGTAAATTGATACGAAGCAAAGTGCGATAATTGTTCGATTGTTCGATAGAGTCTTGCGAAGGTATTTTGATTGTGCTACACTGTTTTTACAGGTAGCGTACTAAAGTACTAGTTGTTCACTATACCCAAATCCCTTCCTTTCCCGCCTCGACGTTGATAAACGATTTTAATTATCCTTATTATCTCCATCTATTATTTGGAGGAGCATGATTCCGTTCGGAATTTATTTCTGAACCTTTCCTGAGAATGGCTGCATGATTGAGCAAGTAGATAAACATCTCGTAGCCTGGATGCGAGATGTATTAAACGGCGTAACCATCTCCCTGGCTCCTCCTGACGATACCCAAACAGGTAATGGCGTCAGCCTGTATTTGCTCGAATTTGCCCAATCCCCTGCTTTACGAGGCGGCCCCAAACGGCCGCCCCTCCAGTTTTCCTTGCGCTATCTTGTCACTGCCTGGGGCGAAGAAGCGGCCGACGCTCACCGCACCTTAGGCCAGTTAATCTTTGCTGCCCTGGAACACCCCGATTACCAGGTTGACCTGGAAGCAGTCCCCCTGGCTCTCTGGACCGCTTTCGGCATCTCGCCCCGGCCCGCATTTATTCTAACCACTCCCGTGCGTCTGGAACGGGTCGAGCCGGAGCTGCCCCTCGTTCGTGTCCCCCCTGTCATACAGGGTTCGCCGGTCGTCAGCTTTTTCGGCCGTGTCTTAGGCCCGGAAGAAATTCCCCTGGCTAATATTGCCGTCGAATTTCCCGCCCTCCAGCTTTCAACCCGCACCGACAGTAAAGGATACTTCAATTTTGCCGGTATTCCCGGCGGCACCGATACGGTACAACTTCGCCTTAAAGGCAAAGGCAAAGTTTTAGACATTGCTGTAAAACCATCCAGTTCGGCCGAGAACCCAGCCGTTATCAACTGGGACGTTCTCGCCCAATAATCTTTTGACGTCTATTCGTGTTTCATAACAACCCAGTTAATTCAACAGGTGCGTTACCCTGCCTGTCGGAACATATGCCAACCAAAACTTATCAGGCAGTGCATTGCACCATTGAATATAAGGTTTACTTGCTGTCCGCATTCTGCGGTGTTTATCTTTTCAATAAGGAGTGTGCCTATGATTGAAGATATGATTGAGATGGAAGATATGAACCGGCGGCCCTGGGAAACGTACCCGGTGCGAACCGGCAACGACGTCTGGTTCTACAACGATGCCTGCGAAGATGTCAAAGGTGAAAGCGGTGCTTTTCACGACATTGAGCAAGCTATTTCAGAAGCCAAGCATTTCATCTTCATTTGCGACTGGTCTTTCCATCCGCAAGTAGTTCTGACCCGTAACATAGATCCAACAGAAAATTGGGTCTTCAAGTTGGGGGAGCGTCTTCGTCACAAAGCTGAGAATAACCCCAAAATGGTCGTTGCCATCCATGCCTGGAAACATGCTGACGATGATAAACTCAGTGATGGTGCTGGAGAATACCTGGCTAAAATAGATGACAACGAAGATCGGCCGCCCAACTTACTCTGGCGGGCTACCCATCGCACCGGCATTGGGTGGAGCCACCATCAAAAATACGTTATCGTTGACGCGCCCAGCGACGAAAACGATGGCAAGCGGCAAGTTAAAGTTTTCTTTGGCGGACTGGATTTGACGAAGGGCCGTTATGATTATCCCGGCCACCCCATCGCCGGCACATTAGCCAACAAATACTTCAAAAGCAGCGATTACGAAGATTGGTACAACGGCGAATTCGGCCATGACGAAAACCTGCCCCGCGAACCCTGGCATGATATTCACGCCGGCCTAACCGGTCCCGCTGCCTGGGACTTCGTTTGTGAGTTTGTCGGCCGTTGGAACTCCGGCAAAGGTGGAAGTTCCTCAAGTGTGAAAGGTGATACAGATGCAGGCGATCTGGTCTGGCGGAAGTTTGTCGAACTGCAAGACCACGACGAGATTTATAATGAAAGGGAGACCCCTGAAACCGGTTCCTGGTCGTGCCAGGTTTACCGCTCCATCGAAAAGGGGGCCTGGACGCCCCCTTCAGACCCTGGCTTTGAGATAGATTTGGCCGGCCGTTTCAAGTGGCGCGTCGAAAAAAGGGCCTCCCGCACGGCCGCGACTTACGAACGCAGCATCCAGGAGGCGTATCTGGATGCTATTGGTAAGGCCGAAAATTACATTTATATCGAAACCCAATACCTCATTGGCAGTGCGGTCACAGAAAACGAGAACAGGAATCTTATCCCTGCGGCGCTCGTTGCTCGCATTAAAGCTAAGATTGAAGCTAATGAGCCTTTCCACGTTTATATTCTGCTGCCCATGTTTCCAGAAGGCGATCCTGTCAGCATGAAGACCCAGCCGGTCCGCTATTGGCAACAGAAAACCATGCAATGGATGGTTGATAGGGTCAAAGAAGCTGCCGAAGAAGCCGAAAAGAATTGGCAAGATTACCTTTCATTCTACTTTCTGGGCCAGCGCAGCGGCGATGTTGGCTACGATCCAGAGGAGGTGACGGGGCGTAAAGAACGGGTTGCACATGCCAACCGTTACATGATTTACGTTCACTCAAAGATGATGATCGTAGATGATAACTGGATTATCATCGGCAGCGCCAATTTGAACGAACGCAGTATGGCCGGCAACCTTGACACCGAAATTTGTGCCGGTATGTGGCCCACAGACGAAGACGATGAAGAGAGTATCGAGCAAATTCGCAACTTCCGCATGAGATTGTGGGAAGAGCATTTAGGCGCGTCTTTCGTCTCTACTAACAATGAAGCGCTGCAAAACGCACCGGGCAGTTCTGGAACGGCCGCTCTCATTCAAAATGCGGCCCTCCTGAACCTGCAACTCTTTTACGAAGATGTCTACGATGACGATATGAACCATCTTATAGCCTGGCCTCTCTACAGTATCTTCAAGGGTGACGCCTACGACTACATCCCAGATTATGGCGACAACGACCGAGACTACTGGAAGTGGGATCAAACTAAGCACACTTTCGGTGGATCTAATCAACTCTTTCTCTAAGCGCGATTTAAGCCTTGCGAAAATCGTGCCTTTAATGGTGAATTTACTAATAGGAGGTAAACATGCCAACATATTTGGCCCCCGACGTCTATATTGAAGAGGTTGCTGGGGGCGCACGGCCGATTCAAGCAGTCGGCACAAGTACGGCCGGTTTCGTCGGCCAGGCTCCCGACGCCAGGGCGCGTCTTAACGAAGCGGTCGCCATCAACAACTGGTCCCAATTCGTGCGCGAATTTGCGCCCGAAGGCAGCGCCAGCACCAACCTTTCCCACGCCGTTTATGGCTTCTTCCAGAATGGGGGCAGCCGCTGCTACGTTGTGAACGTCGGCACAGGCGCTCTTACCGGCACAGGCAGCAAGCGGGCCGGGCTGGATATTCTGGAGCAGGTTGATGAGATTGCCATCGTTGCCGCCCCCGGCTACACCGATCCGGTCTCATACGACGCCCTTATCAACCATTGCGAAAACATGAAAGACCGGGTCGGCATTCTCGATGCGCCCCTCGATGTGTCTGCCATCAGCGCCCTCACCAAAGTTGGTTCAGCCAAGGCTACATCCAGCAAAAGTTCAAGTACAGCCAAAACAGATGACGACGCGAAAACCGACTCCGGCAGCTCGGCCGTCGGCAGTGATGGACTGCGGCCCCGTCAATCAGACGGTGGTTACGCCGCTTTCTACTTCCCCTGGATAGTCGTCCGCGACCCTCTGGGCGGCGATCTCGTCAACGTCCCGCCGTCGGGTCATCTGGCCGGGGTGTGGGCGCGTTCCGACGCCTCTCGCGGCGTTCACAAAGCCCCCGCCAATGAATCCATTCGGGGCGCACTCAACCTGACCTACAACCTGACCCGCGCCGAACAGGGCGAGCTGAACCAGAACGGCGTCAACTGCATCCGCTTCTTTGCCAATGAAGGCATTCGGGTGTGGGGGGCGCGAACCATCGCCGCCGGCAGCAGCGAATGGCGTTATCTCAACGTCCGCCGCCTGTTCAATATGATCGAGGAATCCATTGCCAACAGCACCCGCTGGATTGTCTTTGAGCCGAACGACCAACCATTGTGGAAGGCCATTCGCCGCGATGTGAGCGCCTTCCTGACCCTGTTGTGGCGCGATGGCGCATTAATGGGCAGTACCCCCGATGAAGCCTTCTTCGTGAAGTGCGATTCGGAGACCAACACCTCGGAAAGCATTGACGCCGGTATGGTGGTCACACTTATTGGTATTGCACCGGTCAAACCGGCCGAATTCATCATCTTCCGCATCAGTCAGTATCAGAGCGGCACTGAGGTAGAGGTTCAAGGAGGTTAATCATGGCGAACGGCAACGATCCCTATCGTTCATATAATTTCAAACTCGACATTGCAGGTATAACCGAAGGTCACTTTACCGAATGCAGCGGTCTCGGTGTGCGCGTTACACCCATTGAATATCGTGAAGGCGGCAACAACCAGGTTGTGCGCCACATTCCCGGCCCTGTTGATTATGCGGCCGTTACCCTGCGCTATGGTCTGACCAACTCCCGCGAACTGTGGGATTGGCTTATGCTGGCCGTCCAGGGCAACGTCGAACGCAAAAACATTTCCATCATCATGCTCGACAGCAGCGGCACCAACGAAACCATGCGTTGGAACCTGAACGACGCCTGGCCTTCCGAATGGCGCGGTGCGCCGCTCGATGCCATGAGCAAAGAAATCGCTATTGAGAGTCTGACACTGGTCTTCGATACCCTCGAACGGGCTTAACCCGATGCGCCTGAGGCGACTTTTTGTCTCTCTTTTCCTGGCTTTGGGTCAGTTCTATGTCTGGCTGGCGGTCGTCTTGCGCTGGCTGGCTAAGAGGCTGGAACAGACGGCCGTAACCGGTGCAACCCCTGAACCGGCCCAGCAGCAGCCCCCGGCCCATTGGATGGCCCATGTCCGCCGCGAACCGCCCGCCGATTGGCTGGATAAGGTGCGTCAGGGTGCGCCGCAGCTGCTTGATCCGCAGCTGCAGCCGTCCCGGCCACCGGCCCCGCCCCCGCCCCCGGCGGCCCGCCCGGCCGGCCACCGCCCGCCGCCGGCCGCCGCCCGCAGCCGCGCCCGGCCTCTCAAACAGGTTCGTTTCCGCCTGTCAGGCCCGGCGGCCACCCAGCCGGACAAACAGTCGCCCCCGGTTACACCGGTACCAGCAGCGTCCCCATCCGCTGCACCAGCTTTTGCCGGCCCGCCCGGTTCCGCGCCCGACACGGCCGAGGCGGCCGACGACGGCCCTCCGTTGCCTGAGGGAAGGCCATTCCCTCAGGCAGCTTTCCCGAAGGCCGATAACCAATCTGAACCAGCGCCCGCCACCGCTGCGCCGCCGCCAGAAAGAAGCAGCAGTCAACCAAGGGACGGCTTAAACGCGGCCATTCCCGCGGCCGTTCCCGCGGCCCCTGAGGCAAAGCTACCGGTAGAGACGGCCGCCTCCCGATTAAAACAGTCCCACCATCGCACCTTGATGGCGGCCGATTTTCCCCGCCCAACACCGCCGGGAAATGAACCAGACGAGAGCCGGTTGACAGAAGAACCAGCCCAACCGGCCCTCCCGGTCCGGCCGCTGTCTCCTCCCCACCGTCAGGCAGCCCGCGCTTTTAGAGAGATAAAACAGCAGCCTGCAAACGCTCCGGTAACGCCTGTGCTTGAAGAGCCAGGCACGCCTTCCGGTAACGAACTCCCTTTACGGCCGCCGGATGTCAACCCTGCCGTCCGGGCCGATTATTGGCCGCCGCTGGCGGAAACGGCCGCTCCAAATCATAAGTCCGGGCCGAAGAAGAAGCGGCCGATTCCCGCCCCGCCCGACTATCCACCCGGCCAACGCCCCAACACCGTCGCCGGGGAAATTCCCCCGGAAGTCCGGCAGCCATTAGCGGGTAAGCCTATAACGGCCGATCTCTGGCCCGCCCTGCCCGATACCTTTCTGGACGACATGCCCACCTGGGAAGACGATCTGTATACCGATGAACGCCGCCAGCGGCTTGATTTTGAACAACGAGGCCCCGAATGGAACGAGTAGCCTTTCTTATTGAGGACACCAATGAGCGTTTGGGCTGTCTGCTCAACCCCGAAACCCTGGTGGTGCGGCGGACGGCCGGCATCCGCCCCCGGCGCTCAATTGGCGGCCAGCTAACCGGAACCGGCCAGAGCGACGACCTCATGCTCTACACCGGCGGCGGCCGAACGGAACTGCAACTAGACTTGCTCTTTGACGTTTCACTGGCCGGCTCCACCATCACCACTGACGATGTCCGCCAGTTAACGCTCCCCCTCTGGAATCTGGCCGAGAACGCCGCCGGCAGCCAGGGCTATGGCGAACTGCGCCGGGTGCGTTTTCTGTGGGGCAAATATTGGGATGTTCCCTGTGTCATTGTCGCCGTGGCCGAACGACTGGAATATTTTACGGCCGAAGGCGCCCCCCGCCGCTCCTGGTTACGCCTGCGTTTGCTGCGGGTGGACGAAGGTGCAGCCGCCACAGCCGCCCAATCGCCGGGAGCGGCTGCCATGACCCTCGACGACCTGCCGGATAACCTGACCGAATCGGAAGAAGAGTGGGACGTTCACGAGACTCTGGGCAGTGGCGAAAGCGGCTCCGGCGAACGCCTGGATCAGTTGGCTTCTGAATATTACGGCGACCCCTCGCTCTGGCGGCTCATTGCCAAAGCCAACGACGTAGACGATCCCACCCAAATCAGCAGCGGCACCGCCCTCCAAATCCCACCGCTTTCGCTGCTAGGAAACAACAAACAGTAATATGAAGCAAATCACCATTCTCCCCCAGGTCGTCGTTGAGACAGATCGCGGCCGAATGACCGACGAAACCGCCCTCGCTTTAGGCCGGGTGCAGATACAACAGCGGCTCTCAATGCCCAGCCTGTGCGAGCTAACCTTTTACGAACCGCTGGGGCCGCTGACGGCCGCCGACGCCTTCGCCCCCGGCACGCCTCTGACCGTCTCCATTAAAGGCCAACAGACGCCCCTGTTTGAGGGGGAAGTAACGGCCGTTGAATATGCATACCAGTCCAGCCAGGGCCGGGAACTGCATGTGCGCGGCTATGATCTGCTCCACCGTCTTCGCAAACGGCAGCAGGTTCGCGACCACACCCAGATTACGGCCCGCGACCTGGCCTTTGAGCTGGCCGCCGGGCTGGGTCTGGCCGTCGAAGCTGTTGAATCCGGCCCCACCTGGCCCAACCTCTACCAATACGACCAGTCCGATCTGGCTTTGCTGGTAGAGGTGACTGAAAAATGCGGCCTTTATTTAACTGTGCGCGACAACAAGCTCCACCTCATCACCCTGGAGGGTATTGGCGAAACGCAGTCGCTGGAATTGGGTAAGACGCTGCTGGAAGCGCGGATCGAGATTAACGGCGACCAGGCGGGCGACGAAGTTAGCGCCCTCGGTTGGGATCCGCTGCGGGTCGAAACCCACGACGGCCGCACCACCAGCCCCCGAAGCGGCCGTGACATCAGCGCGTCGGTAGCGGCCGCCGATGTCGGCGGCGATGGGCAGTGGCAGTTTGTAGACGAAGGTACGCCCGATGACGACCACGCCGCCGGACTGGCCCAGGCGGAACTGGATCGGCGCTCGGCCTCTGAAGTGACCTTATGGGGGGTGGCCGAAGGCAGCCCTGAACTGCGACCCGGCACGCCCATTCGGATAGAGAATGTAGATAATGTTTTGAACGGCCGTTACACCATCACCGAAGCCACCCACACCATTAACGAACAACTAGGCTTTGTCAGCCAGATTTCAACCCGGCCGCCCCAGCCCCGCAAGCGCAGCCGTTCAGCCGTCTCCACCCTTGGCCTGGTCAGCCAGGTCAGCGATCCCGACGATCTCGGCCGGGTGAAAGTTACCCTGCCGACCTATAACGATATTGAAAGTGATTGGCTGGAAGTATTAACGGCCGCTGCCGGGCCGGACAAGGGTTTGATCGCCCTGCCGGAAGTGGGCGACACGGTGTTGGTGCTGCTGGCTCACGGCGACCCCGGCCAGGGTGTTGTCATGGGCGGCTTGTTCGGTATGGCCGGCCCGCCGGATAGCGGCGTAGACGGGGGCGAAATCAAACGTTACACCTTCCTCACTCGCGGCGGCCAGCGCATCCAGCTTGACGACAGCGGCACTATCGTCCGCCTCGAAAACGCCGATGGTAGCTATATCGAGATGGCCCCCGGCAAGGTCCACCTCCACGCTGCCACCGACCTGGAAATCGAAGCGCCCGGCCGTTCTGTGGTCATTCGTGGTAAGTCAATTGATTTTCAATCCGGCTAATAAAATTAACTGTTACTGATAGTAGAAAATAAGCCTATGCAAAAATTTATGACGGAAGATGCACGAGTTGTTTGTAAACATGAGAACGGGGTGGTGGGTATTGTCGGAACGCAGAGGTTGGTGACGGTAAACGGCCGCAAAGTCCTGGTTGACAATGATCCCGAAGGACGGCCGATTGCCGGCTGTCCCAACGTCGGCGCGACCATCAAGCCCTGCACCAGCACCCTTAAAGTCGCTGTCGGCTACTCGACCTTCATTCAGGTGGACGGCCGTCGCGTCTGCCTCGACACTGTAACCGGCCTGACCGATGGTACTCCACCCGGCACCGTCGTCTACGAAGTCCGCAACCCCGGCCAAACCCTGGTCTCAGCGCCTTCATAATATCTCACTAACAAAACAACCGTGTATTCACCACTCACCACTCACCACTCACTATTCACTGTTCACTGCTTACTGACCACCGACTACTGAGGAACCGCTATGAAAGACACCCGCTATCGCGCCTGGCGCTTCATCCACCCCGACCTTGACACGGCCGGAGGCGAAGACCAACCCTTTGTCGGCCTGGGGCTGTCCCCTCGCGGCAATATCGCCATGGCCGAAGGCGAGAGCGCCGTGCGCCAATCGGTCCTGCTCCTGCTCTCCACCTTGCCCGGCGAAAGGGTCATGCGGCCGCAATACGGCTGTCACATCCACCGCCTGATCTTCTCGCCCAACGATGACACCACCGCCGGCCTTGCCATCCACTACGTCAAACGCGCCCTGACCCGCTGGGAACCGCGCATAGACATCCTGAATGTAGACGCCGGCCGTAATCCCGAAGCGCCCGAACGGCTCCACGTCCTGCTCGAATACCGCGTCCGCGCCACCCAACGCACAGAAACCCTATCTTTTGCCCTTGACCTGACGGAGTAACGCTATGCCCCTACCACTACCCAACCTCGACGACCGCACTTTTGAGCAGTTAATGGCCGAAGCGCGGCTGCAAATAACCCGCAGCGCCCCCGACTGGACCGATCTCTCCCCCGGCGACCCCGGCATTGTCATGCTGGAACTGTTCGCCTATTTAACGGAGACGATGATTTACCGCCTCAATCGGCTGCCGCAGAAGGCCTATCTCGCTTTTCTGAATCTATTGGGCGTCTCCGTCTACCCCCCGGCCGCAGCCGGCGTCATCCTCCGTTTTACGGCCGCCCGCCCTGCCGAACAGCCCGTCGAAATTCCCAGGGGAACACGGGTAACGGTCGGCCGTTCTGCCGGTGGCGGCGAACCTCCCGTTTTCACCACCTCCCGTACCGTCGCCATTCCCGCCGGTGAGACCGAGGTGGAGGTGCTGGCTCACCACTGCGACCTGATCGAAGCCGAACTGTTGGGAACCGGAACCGGGCTGCCCGGCCTGTCGCTGACCGTCCAACGGCCGCCTATCGTTGCCTCCACCGGCAGTGAACTCGACCTTGTTATCGGCGTCGCGGCTGCTGCCAACGAACTCGACGAACGGGCCGCCGCCGTCCAATTTAACAACACCGCTTACCGCATCTGGCGCGAAGTCGAAAATTTCAGCAACCTCGGCACAGACCAGTTCGTCTACGTCGCCGACCGCGCCGCCGGAACCATCACCTTCGCCCCCGCCGCCCGCCTGGTAGACGCAGACGGCAAGTTGGCCGACACTGCCCAGGCTCTGGCGGCCGTTCCCGGAGGCGGTCGTGAAATTCGGGCCTGGTATCGGCGCGGTGGCGGCCCCGCCGGCAACGTCGCCGCCAACACCCTTACTTCTCTCAAGAATCCCATCCCCGGCCTCTCGGTGACAAACCCCAGCCCGGCGACAGGTGGTCAGGCGGCCGAATCGCTCGACAACGCCCTCATTCGAGGGCCGCAGGAACTGCACTCTTTGCAGCGGGCCGTAACCGCCCGCGATTTTGAAGTGGTGGCCGAGAACAGTTCGCGGGCCGTGGCCCGTGCTAAAGCCTTTACCCGCGCCGCCCTCTGGCGACACGCCTCGCCCGGTACGGTCGAAGTTTTGCTTGTTCCTTACCTGGCCGACGCCGAGCGGGTAGACGGCCGCATCACCGCCGCCGCCCTCCGTGAACATGAAACCGATGTCGTCTATGATCAGATCCGCGACATTCTCAATGAGCGCCGCCCCCTGGGGACAACCTGTGTCGTCAATTGGGCCAATTACAAGGCCGTCCAGGTTACAGCCCGCATCGTTGTCGGCCGTGAAGAAGACCAGGCGGCCGTCAAGCAGCGCGTCCTTGACCGCCTCCACCAGACCATTTGCCCCCTGCCCACCCGCTTCAACCAGACCGGCTGGCCTTTCGGCCTGGCCCTCCGCGCTTCCGATGTCTACAACATCGCCCTGGCCGAACCCGGCGTCCGTTGGGTTGACCAGGTTCGCCTGCGGGTCGAGGAAGTGCCGGAGAAGCTCGTCACCAGCGTGGCGGCCGACCATTTTCAGGCCCAGACCTGGTATGTGGGTAGTGACACGACGGTTTTCCGCTCCCTGGATGATGGCGTTGGCTGGGAGCCGGCCGCCAAATTCCCGGAAGAGACCATCACCGTTGTCGAACCCCATCCCCAGGTGGCCGGCCGGGTTGCTGTCGCCACCCGCCTCAAGAGCGGCGACGGCTCCCGCATTCACGTCTCCCGCGACTGCGGCGAAAGCTGGGAAACGATTTCGCAGCCTGCCTTTAACGTCGTTGACCTGGCCTGGATGGTGCGCGGCGATTATTCGGTGCTGCTGCTGGCAACCGATAAGGGTTTGTATGAACTACCGGTACGGCCGGGTGGCAGTCCGGTTCAGTTAGTGGTTGACCCTAAAGATCAGGATCGCGGCTTTTACGCCGTCGCCACCGCCACCGACACGCGCGGTGGGGTCAGCGTCGCCGTTGCCGCCCAGAATTTAGGGGGCGTCTTTCTCTCCAGCGAAGGCGGCCGTTCCGAATCCTTCCGCTCCATCGGCCTCAAAAAGGACGATGTGCGCCAATTGGCCGTCCAGTACGACGGTCCCCGGGCCTTCTTGTGGGCCGGCGTGGCTGCCGCCGGGGGCGACGACCCCGGCAAAGGCTGTTACCGCTGGGAACTGCGCGGCGCGGAAGACCCGCCCGAAGGCTGGCGCGAGTTCACCAAAGAGTGGAAAGGGGGCAGCTGCCTGGGCATTGCCTTCCAGGGGGCCATCGTCCTGGCAGCCACTCACCGCTCCGGCGTTGCCCTCCTCGACCCGGTTCGCAAAGGAACCTGGCAGGCTCCCGATGTGCGCTGCGGCCTGCCCCTACGCGACCCCAGCCGTTTTAACCCCGTGCTGACCGTTGCGGTAGACCCCCAAAACCGGCTGGTGATGGCCGGCGGCGCGGAAGGCATTTTCCGCAGCCGCGACAAGGGCATTGGCTATCGCAATGCTTCCAGTAAGGAATTTACAGAGAAAGTGACCCTGCCGGGAACATGGCTCTTTGTCTCCGGCGAGCATGACGTAACTGTGGTAGGTGAAGATGAAGCAAACCGAGATTGAACGCCTGCTGCCCGGCATTTTCCAGCGGACAATTTTACCGGGCAGCCCCTTGTACGCCCTGCTGGCGACCATGGAGACCATGCACACGCCCTCGGAGGCGGCCCTGGCTAACCTGGATGCCTATTTCGACCCCTACCGCACCCCGGACGCTTTTGTGCCGTTTATTGCCGGATGGCTGGATTTGGAACGCTTTTTAAGCCAGACACCGAAAAAGCTGGACGCTGAGACGGCCCAAACCTTGTTTCCCAGTGGCCTGGGACGGCTGCGGGAACTGGTTGCCTCGGCCGCTTTCCTTTCCAAGTGGCGGGGAACGTCTCGCGGGCTGATTCGTTTCCTGGAAACGGCTACCGGCATAACCGGTTTTACGATAGCAGAGGAAGTGGCGGATGAAAAGAACCAGATTCGGCCGTTTCACATTCGCGTCGTCGGCCCGGCGGAAGCGGCCGTCTACCAACCCCTGGTCGAACGCATCATCGAACTGGAAAAACCGGCTTACGTAACCTATGAACTGCAATTCGGCGGGTAGTTCGATAATCGCCCGGCAAAAGGGATTGTGGTAAAGTAAGCAACCTCTTGCCAGGTGTCAGGAAATGGGGTTTGAAACGTAGGAGCCTGTCGTGAAATGACATCTACCCTTCACGTTTCAGATACCCCTGAATTTTTAGAGTTTACAGTCAAGTAGGAGAGCATCATATGGCAAACATTTTTTCCATCACCGCCGCGACCAACAGCGCTAAATTGAACGCTAAACGGCAGGGGGAAGTGGCCTTTACCGTGTCCAATGCCGAGAATCGGCCGATGCGCGGCCGGGCCTATATATTACCGGAAGGCGAAGCGCAACCCGATTGGTTCACACTAAGCGGCGAGCCGGAGCAGGATTTTGCGGTGGCCGGGACACAACAATACACCGTCAAAATTGCCGTTCCGCCCGATGCCCCCGCCGGCGACTATTTCTTCCGGCTCAATATGGTCGGCGTCGAAAACCCTGATGAGGATTTTGCCGAAGGCCCCTCGGTCTCCTTTGTCGTTCCCGAACCGGAGGTGAAGAAAAAGAAGTTCCCCTGGTGGATTTTGCTTGTTATCCTGGCCGTCGTCATCATTATCGGCGTTGTCGTTTTCTTGCTGACTCGCGGGGAGCCGGAACTGGCAGTGACGATGGAGGTTTCGGCCGATCCCGTTATAGCCGGCCGCGATCTGACTTACACCATCGTCGTCAACAACACCGGCAAGGCGGCCGACAATGTGATTGTCAAGGACACGCTGCCCGGTGGCGTCACCTTCGTCTCGGCCAGCGAAGAAAGCTGCGCCCTGGGCCAAGCCGGTGAGGTTCTCTCTTGCACCTTGCCCGATGGGGTAGGGCGTAATGATTCGGCCGAAATCACCCTCAATGTTTCCGTAGACGGCAGCGTCCGCGGCATAATGACCAATACCGTCTTACTTGACACGACCGACCCCACCATAACCCCCGAACCAACGGTCGAAGCGCAAGCCGAAACGGAAGAAGAAGCGGAAGCGGTACTGCCCGTCCAGGGAGTCATTACCTCAACCGCCGTGGGCCAGGTTTCGCTGGGCGTCCAATTGACCGCCCCCGAATCGGCCTCGGCCGATGAAGAGGTTGTTTATCAGGCGGCGGTCAGTAACAACGGCCCCTCGCACGCTACCAACGTTATCCTGACCTACCCCCGACCGGAAGGTATCCTGGGCGTAACAGGCGTGGGCCAGAGCGGAAACTGCGCCGAAACGGCCGACAGCCTCCGCTGTGAATTGGGTCAGGTCGAGGCCGGGGCAACCCTGCCGGTGACACTCACTGTCCTGCCCGGCCCAACGGCCGTTGGCGCTCTATCCGGCGTGGTGACTGTCACCGACGCCGACGGTTCCAACGTCTCCAGCGAGACCGTAACAACCCAGGTCGAACCGGCTACCGGTCTCGCTGTCGCCATCAATACCTCCGGCAGCCAGGCTCTTATCGGCGAGCCGTTTGTTTACGCGGTTCGCATCTGGAACAGCAGCCCGGTGGAAGCCAATGACGTAGAAATGCGCTACACTGTCCCCGAAGGCTGGAATTTTATCAGCACCGAACCGGAATGCCCGCAGCAGATATTTGCCGGCACGGTAACGGTTATCTGTGATTTCGGCGATTTTCCGGCCGATCCGGACGATGTCCGTACTGTGTCTATTGCGGTGCAGGCAACGGCCGAAGGCACAGTGGTTAACAATTTTGACATCAGCAGCGCCAACCTGCCCGATGATCAGGTTACTTTGGAAACGCGGGTTGCTAAAGCCTTTAGCGCGGTCGGCGTCCGTTTCGACGGCAAGCACGATTGGATGGAATTGGATGACTTCAATGTGCCGGAAACATTTACCATAGAAATGTGGGTCAACCCGGCCTCTTCCAGCGACCAGCAGAGCTTTATTGCCAAGCATCTGGCTGATGGCGGAAACATTTTGGTTCTTGGTTATTACCAAAACGGTCTGAACCTCAACCTGCGCGACCAGAGTTACTCGGCTGGAACGAAAACCACCGGCCTCTACCATCTTGCCGTCGTGGTTGAAAAGCGCACCCTGTCGCAGTCCCTTGTCACCATTTATCAAAATGGTCAGGTGTTTTGGGATCAAGAGTTTGCGGCCGTTATGGGCGCAGACATCAGCGGCAAGGGTTGGGTGCTGGGCCAGGATTGGGACGGCGAAACCCTGACCGATTTCTACAATGGAGCCATTGCCGAGGTGCGTTTCTGGGATCATGCCCGCACCCCGGAGCAAATCATGGCCCTTATGGACGAACGACTCACCGGTGAGGAAGACGGCCTGATCGCCTACCTGCCCCTGACTGAACAGAGCGGCACAACGGCCGCCGACCAAACCGGTAACGGTCACGACGGAACCCTCATGGGCGGCCCCACCTGGGTTGACGCCGCCCCGCCGGAAGATTTCGGTTCGGCCTTAGAACTGGATGGGGTAGACGATTATGTCTTTCTGCCCGATGCTGACATCTACGATTTTGCCCAGGACCAAAACTTCACTGTTGAGTTTTGGACCAAACCGCTTGCTACCCAGCCTGACACCGATAACAATGACAATGACATCATAGAAAAGTGGAGCGGCAGCGGCGGCTATCCCTATGTCATTCGTTACGTAAACCAGGCCGGTTCAAATGACGGCCGGATCAGGTTCGCACGTTACGACGGCACTAATAATCCTGGTGTATTGTCTGTAACCCGCAGTAACGATGGCGAGTACCATCATGTCGCCGCGGTCAAGAACGGCGACACCCTCCTGCTTTATATAGACGGCGTTTTGGAAAGTATGGGAACCGACGCCACCACCGGCACAACGACGAACAACTCATC
>Ga0299914_10000620_pt1 | contig 21817 bp, 18 predicted proteins | sample RVTome_10_FD_201361 | JGI IMG/M metagenome (GOLD analysis project Ga0299914, IMG submission 201361) | Soil microbial communities from uranium-contaminated site in the Upper Colorado River Basin, Wyoming, United States - RVT153D57 (version 2) ...
TCCGCTCGCTCCTCTGGTACGCGCGCGGCGACTTCGCGCGGGCGACGCACGTCGCCGCCCTGATCGGGCGGGGCTTCGGCTACGCCTTCGTCGGTCTGGGCGTGCTGCTCCTCGTCTTCGCCAGCCCGGTGAGCGGCATCTGGCTCGCCTTCATCGGCTGGTTCCTCCTCCAGGCGGCGGGCGCGGAGGACCGCTACGTCGCCGCGCGCGAGGCGCTCGCCGGGCTCCGCGTCCGCGACGTGATGGCGCGCCATCCGGTCGCGGTTCCGGCCGGGCTCACCCTGGGGCGGTTCGTGGACGAGGTCGTGCCCGTGCAGCGGTACACGACGTACCCGGTCACCCAGGACGACCGCGTCGTCGGCCTCCTCCCCTTCCGCCGCGTGGCCGGCGTGCCGCGGGCCGAGTGGGAGGCGCACACCGCGCAGGAGGCGATGATCCCGCTTGCGGAGGTCCCGACGGTCGCCGAGGACGACGACCTCGTGGACGCCGCCGGCGAGCTCGCCGAGAGCGACGTCAACCGCGCGCTCGTGCTCGAGGACGGCCACCTCGTCGGGCTCCTCTCGGTGACCGACGTGGCCCGCGCGCTGGAGATGCGCCGCGCGCGGCGAAGCTGAGGGGAGGGCGATGGGATTCGAACCCACGACCACCGGGACCACAACCCGGGGCTCTACCAGCTGAGCTACGCCCTCCGCGCCAAAGCCGAGTGTAGCCGGTGCTACGGTGCGCTCGGGCGCCTGTAGCTCAGTGGACAGAGCGGCGGACTTCTAATCCGCGGGTCCCAGGTTCGAATCCTGGCAGGCGCGTGGCGGAAGTGCTTGCAAAGAGGCAAGTCCTGGGGCAACAGGAGCCGCTGAGAAATCCGTGGGATCGACATCTCGTTGTTGACCCGGGCCAGCTGGCCCGAAGACGCTCGAACCAGCTCGAGCCAGCCCGAACTGGCAGAGGCCGTACTCAGTCCGTGGTTCGAAGATTCCCGGCGGCTGTGCCGAAGGTCAGACCGCGAGCTTGGGGTGTCAGATCTGCACTCGGTGCTCGCGGCGGATCGGCCCGTGAGTTGTCTGGCGGTTCGTCAGGGGCAGTGGCCGGGGCGACACCTGCCAGAGGAGGCAGCGCCAGCGCGCGTCATCGTCGCGCGCGAACACCTTCACATTCGCGAACGCCTTCGTCTCACCCTCGACCGGGAGCGTCACCGTCGACGCGACAACCCCGAGGGAGCCGGACGACCACACCCGGACCGAGTCCGGTACAAGGGTCCGCTCCACTGGCGATTTGGCCGCGGCGACGGCAGCGATCATCGCCGTTCTGTCCTCGTCCGGGCGATCCGCTCGCGACCGTCGCAGTACGAACGTCTTGTCGAGGACGTCCTCGAGATAGTCCTGCCAGGTCTGGGCCCCTACGGCCAGCTGCGCCTCGGCGCGGAACGTGCCATCGTTCAGGATCTCGAGCTCGGCGCGCTCGTCCGACGCTGCGACACGACTCTAGCACCGAAGCACCGCACGATTGAAAGGGCCTCTCCGCAGCAAGGCCCGTACATGGGCGCTTCAAACGGCACCATGCGCGACGAAGTCCTGCGCGGCGAGGGTTCGCCTGGCTGGGACGGACCCACAAGAGAATCGACCATAGAGCGGGGCCGGTCACCACCTACTCCGGGTGGAGGTTGGGCGCCGACCCCTGCGCAATGCGCGGAGCGTGCGGAGCTGGGAAGCCAAGCCCGCCGGCCGGCCCGGCGTGGGCGCCCCCGTCAGTCAGGTCTGATGGGACATCGACTGGGCGGTTTCGAGTACGTCCCGGGATAGCCGCGCGCGCGTGCGGAACGATTCACGCTGAGCTGCGTTGTGCAGTGAGGCTGCTTTGCGTTGGACTACGTCTGCGGATCGTCTCGGCGGGGAAGCCGCGGCGCTCGAGAGACGCCCACGCCGAAGTGCCGCGCTCACCCGCGAGCTCGGCCTGGCAGAGCTCGAGCAACCGCTCCAGAAGCTCGCCCCGGGGGTAGCGGCGCACCGGGCCTTCGATCGGTGTCAGGTCGACGCCTGCACGCCGGCCGAGAGCCTCGACGGCGCGCAAGAAGGCCTCCCCACGCGGAACCGTGCCTTCGTTGACGTAGGCAGTCCAGAGCATTGGCTCGCCACCGTGGACGAGTAGTCCACGCGGGGCCGGTCCGCGTGCAACGACTCGCTCGGTGCGAGCACCGAGGCACGCATGCGCATGCTCCTCATTCGTCGCAATCCAATTTCTCCCCGCGCGAGGCGCTCTACTACAACGACCACCGGACGCGATGATCGAGGGCTTCGACCGTGGCGACTAAGGCGCGGTTCTTCGGGAGGTCGAGCGGCACGTCCTTGAGTGGAAGCCCCAGCAGAAGCGCGCGCACGCCAAGTGGGTAGCCCGGATGGGTCGGCGGAGCTATCTTTCGGCTGGGGCGCGACTGACACATTCTAGGTTCATGCGGGCTTGACCGGGGGCGGTCAGGTCTGAGAATGTTGGTTCACCCGTCATTCAGCAATTCGACCCGGTGGGTGGGCGGTCGAGGGCGATGGTTGGGCAGCCGCTCGGCGACCGCGGGGCTCTCCCACGACACGGCGGTCCGTGAGGCTGAGACACGAACCCGTCAGCGCGCTCGTCATCTCCGAGATTTGCTTCTTTCGCGAGGGGATCGTGGCTGCGCTCGAGGACGCACCGGAGATCGGCGCGGTCACGGGGGCGGCCCGGGAACCGCAGCCGGAGGGCGGCGCGCCGGCGCCCGACGTGGTGGTCGTCGACCTCGCCACGACGCAGTCGCTATCGGTGATCGCGGCCGTCCGGCGCGCGGCGCCGGACGCGCGCATCGTCGCACTCGGAGCCGACCGTGAGGAGCAGGCCCTTGCGTGTGCGCGCGCGAACGTGCGCGGCTTCGTGACCCGCGACCAGAGCCTCGACGAGCTCGTCAGCACGGTCGTCGAGGTCGCGCGCGGGCGCGAGCTCTGCCCGCCGAGCGTCGGCGTGCTGCTCCTGCGAGTCATGGGCGGCAACGCCGCGCCGGACCACGGCCGGGGCGACGCGCTCACAGACCGCGAGCTCGACGTGCTCAAGCTGCTCGAGCGCGGGCTGTCGAACAAGGAGATTGCGGCCGCGCTCGTGATCGAGCCCGCGACGGCGAAGAACCACGTCCAACACGTGCTGCGCAAGCTCCACGTGCACCGTCGCGGCCAGGCCGCGGCGCTGGGCCGCCGCCGGCTCGAGGTCAGCTGAGCCGTTCGGCTCATGGCCTGGACCGGATGGCCCGGTCCTTTGGGTGTGCCGAAGACAGCCCGTCCGGTCCATAGACGGCGCTGCCGGCGGGGGAAACAATCGGCCGGTGTCGTTCCCAAGCCTCACTCGAAGGCGGCAAGCGCATGGAGACGCTCTGCGTTTACGTCGGCGCCATGCCGTGCATGGCGCGCGACATCACGACTCGGGCGCTGCAGAACCTCGGATCCGCGGTTCTCGACGCGCCCTCGGATCCCACGGCCATGCGCCCCGCGGGGGGCGGACTTCCGCCGATCCTCATCGTCGCGACGCGCGGGGAGCGACTCGAGCCGTACGAGCAGGACCTCCTGGCGGCGATGCCCGACGCCGTGATTGTCGCGTTCGACGAGGACGGCCGCAGCATCGCCAAGTACGAGCTCTGGCCCCGGCGCTCGGCGCTCGGGGAGCTGTCCGTGGAGGCGATCGCCGCCGCCGTCAGCACGGCGTCGAGCTGGGACGAGCGCTTCCGTGACTGACGTCCGGATCGATCCACCGAAAGGACGCGCTGCGCGATGACACAGGTCACTTACCCGGGGGTGTACATCAAGGAGGTGCCGAGCGGCGTTCGCACGATCGCCCCGGTTTCCACCTCCGTCTGCGCGTTCGTCGACTTCTTCCGCGAGGGGCCGATGAACGAGGCCGTCGAGATCGACGGCAAGGCCAGCTTCGACAGGGTCTTCGGTGGGCTGCACCGAGACAGCGAAGCGAGCTACGCGATCGATCAGTTCTTCACCAACGGCGGAACGAAGGCGTACGTCGTCCGCGTCGCCAGCGGCACGCCCGCCGTGGCGCGCGTGACGATCCGCAGCCAGGCGCGCGCGGGGGTCGCGCAGATCGATCTGCTCAGCGTGCAGGCCGCGAGCGCGGGCGCGTGGGGCAACAACCTACGTGTACGCGTCTCGCACAACGCCGACGGCACGTTCAACCTCGGCGTAACGCGCTTCAGCGGGACCGACGCGGCGGCCAAGATCGTCGCCGGCGAGCCGCCGTTCCTGAACCTCTCGATCGACCCCAACTCACCGCGGTACGTCGAGAAAGTGGTCAACGACGCTTCGGTCCTTGTGCAGGTCGACCACCTCGCGCCAGCGGATGACCGCTTGCCCGCCGCGAACGGGACGGCCGGACGCGAGATCACGCTCGACTCCGCGGGCATCGCGGCGTTGCACCCCAATAACAAGACGTTCACGGTGACGGTGACCGACCCCGGGCCCGGTGCCGACCCGACGGTCGCGCACACGGCCACCCTCGACTTCGACAACACAACTGCAAACCCCGCGCCGACCACGGCGAAGGGCCTGCGGGCGAAGGTCGAGTCGGCGATCCAGACTGCGGTCGACGCCCAGGGGGCCACGCACCCGCTGCTTGCCGGGGCGGCGGTGCAGCTGATCGAGACGGCGACCGGCTACCGCTTCGTCGTGGAGCCCAACCGCAAGGCGCGCGAGTTCGCGTCGCAGCTGATCCTGGACGTCACGGCGGCGACCGGCAGCACCGGCGCCGACGCGCTCGGCCTCGCCGGCACCGGCGTCGGCGACAACGTGCAGGACTACGACCTCGGCTCCACGCTCGACGCTGGCTCGCAGGCCGCCGGCGCGGCCGGCGCGGACGGTCTGCTGCCCGACAAGAGCGCGCTCGCCGGCGCGCCCGGCGAGCCGCCAACTGGGATGTACGCGCTCGCGAAGATCGACCTCTTCAACATGCTCTGCATCCCGCGCGCAGCCGTGTTGTCGGACGCCCAGGCTGATGCGCTGATCGGCGACGCGCTGACGTTCTGCGAGGAACACCGGTCGATGCTGCTGATCGACATCCCGGCCGATCGCAACACCGTGCAGGAGATCCTCGACTGGATCGACGACAACGCGAACTACCGTCACCCGAACTCGGTGTTGTACTTCCCGCGCGTCCGGATCGCCGACCCGCTCGACGAGTTCCGCCTGCGGTCGATCGGCGCCGCCGGGACGGCGGCCGGCATCTTCGCGCGGACCGATGCGACGCGCGGCGTGTGGAAGGCGCCGGCGGGCCTCGAGGCGTCGCTGCGCGGCGTCTCCGAGCTCGACTTCAAGCTGACTGACCCGGAGAACGGCACGCTCAACCCGCTCGCCGTGAACGCGATCCGCGTGTTCCCGATTCACGGCCAGGTCGTGTGGGGCGCGCGCACGCTTGATGGCGCCGACGCCAAGGCGTCGGAGTGGAAGTACATCAGCATCCGCCGGACCGCCCTGATGATCGAGGAGTCGCTGTTCCGCGGCACCAAGTGGGTTGTGTTCGAGCCCAACGACGAGCCCACGTGGGCGAAGGTTCGGCAGAACGTCGGCGCGTTCATGATGAGCCTGTTCCGTCAGGGCGCGTTCCAGGGCTCGACGCCGGACAAAGCGTTCTACGTCAAGTGCGACGGCGAGACGACTACGGCCAACGATCGCAACCTCGGGATCGTGAACATCGAGGTCGGGTTCGCCCCCCTCAAACCGGCCGAGTTCGTCGTGATCAAGATCCAGCAGATCCCCGACGTGTAGTCGGAGGAGGTCACCATGGCGAACGGGTTCACGGTCAACGCCCATCGCGTCGACCCGTACAAGAACTTCAAGTTCCGGGTGAAAAACGCGGACGGCAAGACGGTGCTCGGCGTGAGCAAGGTCAGCCCGCTCAAGCGCACGACCGAGGTCGTGCGGCACCGCAGCGGCAACGAAAACAGCCACGACAGCCCGTCGCCCGGGCGGAGCGTGTTCGAGGCGATCACGCTTGAGCGCGGAATCACGCACGACACGGAATTCGAGCGCTGGGCGAACATGGTCCACCCTTACGCCGGCGACGCGGCCATGGACCTCGTCAACTACAAGCAGGAGTTGACGCTCGAGGTCATGGACGAGAAGGGGCTCGTCGCGCTGCGCTACTTCCTGCACCGCTGTTGGGTGAGCGAGTTCGTCGCGATGCCCGACCTCGACTCGATGGCCAACGTGACGGCGATCGAGTCGGTCAAGCTCGAGCTCGAGGGCTGGGAGCGCGACGTTGCGACGGTCGAGCCGGACGAGGCGTCGGCGGTCCCGGTGGGCGGGTAGGCCCCAATGCCCGGCCTCGCCGTACGGCCGTTCGGCGTGCAGCCGGGCGACCTCGACGTCGAGTTCGACGCCGGCGACCGGGCGGAGCTGGCCACCGCCGTGCTGGCGGGGTGCGTGCTGGAGCCGGACGGCGCCCCGCTCGGTGGCGAGCACGCGCGTGCGCTGCCGATCGGCACGCGGCTCGGCGCACTCGTCGCGGTCACGCGGATGTCAGGCCGGCGCGAGCTGAGCCAGGTGTCCCGCTGCCCCGGCTGCGACGAAGAGTTCGAGGTCGAGCTCGCGCTCGACGCACTGGCGTCCGCCCAGGAGGCGGCCGAGGCCGACGCTCCGGCCGCGGTGGAGTGGGGCGGCACGACCTACCGGCCCCGGCGGCCGACCGGCGACGACCTGCGGCACTGGCGCGGCCGACCGCCGTCCGACGCGGAGATCGCCGAAGCGCTCGGCGGGCCGGGCGACGAGGCGCCTGCTGAGCTGCTCGCCGCGATCGAGGCCTCGCTCGATGCGGCGGACCCGCTTGTGGATGCAGCTGTCCGCTCGGCGTGCCCGGCATGCGGAGAGGCGGTCGAACTGCCGGTCGACCTCGAGGGCGAGCTGCTCGCGCTCGCGCGGCGCGACCAGGACGAGCTGCTCGAGGACGTCGCCGCGCTGGCCGGCGCGTTCCACTGGAGCGAGCACGACATTCTCGCACTGCCGCCTCGGCGCCGGCGTCGCTACCTGGCGATGGTCGAGTGATGCCGTACTTCGACCGCATCCGGCGGCTGGCCGCGGCCCACGGCGCACCGGGGCGCCCGCGCGCCTGGGGGCTCGAGGTCGAGGCCTTCCGCCCGGCCGCCGCGGCAACGCCGCCCGCGGCCGCGCCGACGATGCGCACGACGCCGCCGCCGGCCCCCGCCGCGCCAAGCCTCCCCTCCCCCAGACGCGCCCGCGATCAGCGTGCAACCCATGCGGCGCCGCTTCGCGGGTCCCCCGCGCCGGTCGTCACGCCATTGTCGGACCCCGTGGCCACGCGTCTCGCGGCGAGCGCGGCCGCCCGCCCCGACGCGCCGCCCGCCCGCACCGAGGCGCCACAGGCCCCGCGCGATCTGGGGCCGAACCCGCCCGACGCGCGAGCTGACGCGCCGCCGCCGGACGCGCGAACTGACCCGCCGCCTGACACCCCGCCGCTCCGGTCCCTGGAGGTCGTCAGCAAGGCCGCGCGGGTGGCGCCGGCTGCAGACGCGGCCGAGGTGATCAGCGCGCCGCCGCCTCAGACCGCGCCGATGCCTGAGACCGCGGCGCCCCCCGCGACGCCGGTGACCGAATCGCCGGAGATGGCTGGGCGCGCCCATCGCGCGCTCGCCGAGGTGCGCCGCTGGATGGAGGAGCCGCCCGGCCGCCGCGAGGCCGATCGACCGCGCCCACGGCGCGCCGCGTCCGCCGCGGACACCGAGCCGCCGCTGTCGATCGGCACGATCGAGGTGACCGTCGAAGCAGCGCCCGCGCCGCGACCGGCGCCCGCCGTTGCGCCGCCGCCTCTGTCCCCGCGGCGCGCCGGCCGCGACGTGGTTCCTCGCGACTACCTGCGCGGGTGGTGACGCATGCCGCTGGCTGACTCCAGCCGCGCGCTCGGGGCTGTGGCCGGGCTGCTCACGCAGCGGATCGAGCTGCTCACCGGACACAACGTCACGGTCGGGCGCCCGGAGCCGCCGAGCGCCAACGGCGGCATCGGCAACCCGCGCCTGAACCTCTTCCTCTACGAGGTGGTGTTCGACCCGAGCCTGCGCAACACCCCACTCGACGAGGGGCAGGACGCACCGCTATGGCTCGTAGTGCGCTATCTGATGACGCCGTTCGACGACGAGGGCGAGAGCGACACCGCCGACGCCTACCGGGTGCTCGGCGACGGGCTGCGCGCGCTCCAGTCGCTTGCGCTGCTCCCGGTCGCCGGCCTGCAGCCCGAGGATCAGGCGGCGCTGGACCCGAACCCGCAGCAGCTGCGGCTGACCTTCAACGAGGCGCCGTCGTCGCTGCTCTCGAGCCTCATGCAGGGGACCGACGAGAGGTACCGCTTCTCGATGTGCTTCGAGGTGCGCCCGGTGATGATCGCTCCGGCGGCGCCGGCGGCGTACTCGCTGTTGATCGGCATCGACTACACGGGCGCGCCGGGCGCCGAGGCGCCAAACGGCGGCATCGGCCTGTCCGTCGAGCCGACCTTGGGGCCGGTCATCGACCGCGTGACGCCGCCGAGCTTCAAGGCCGGCGACCCTCCCGTACGGATCGACGGCACCGACCTCGACCTCGGTGGACTTGAGGTCCAGCTCGGGCCCGTGCTGCTGCCGCTGACACTCGACGCCGCCCGCAACGCGGTCTTCAACCCCACCAAGGCTGCGCTCAGCGGCACAGCGATCTCCGCCTCCAGCCACGCGCTGACCGTCGTCCGCACGCTGTCGACCGGGCGCCGCCGCTCGAGCAACATCGCAGTCGTCAACCTGCTGCCCGAACTCGACGCTGCCGCCTTCGACCAGGGCGAGATCGACCTCCAGGGGTTCCACCTCGGGACGGCCGACGACGATGTGGTCGTCGGGCTCTATCGCAACGGCGCCACCGTGCGCTCGTACGACGACGTCGTCAACGCCGCCGGCGCCCCGCCCGCGCAGACGCACCGTCGCGTTCGGCTCGCGCCGCCTGCGCTGCCCGGCGACGCCTACCGCGTGGTGCTGCGCGTCAACGGCCAGCAGGCACGACAGAGCCCGGAGGTGACGCTCCCGTGAGCACCGCCACCGCGCCGGCGAGCTTCTCCCCGCAGCTCGTGCCCGAGGACGAGCTGGCGCGCTACTGGCTCCGCCAGGTCACGCTGCGCCTGCGCCGCGAGGTGCTGTGGATGTGGCACCAGCGCGGCCAGCCCGCGCGCGGCCGGCGCTCCGCGCTTCCGCCGGCGACCGACCCGACCGTCGAGGCGCTCGATCTCGCACGCTACTGGGAGGACAAGCAGCGCTTCTTCGCGCACGACGAGACCGCGCGCTACCTCGGCGCGCAGATCGCGGCCCCGGAGCCCGAACGCCTGGGTCGGCCGCCGCGGGGATCGTTCGCGTGGGCCGCCCGCGAGCTGGACCTGCAGCCGTGCGAGCGCTTCCTGCTGGCGCTCGCGATCCTGCCCGGCTTCGACAGCGCGGCGGGCGCGATCGTCGCGGCCTGCGTCAACGACCCGGCGGCCGTGAACCCGACGCTCGCGCTGGCCCAGCGGCTGTGGGACGAGCCGGTCGAGCTGCTGACGACCGCCGAGTCGGGCCACCGGCTGGAGCGGCACGGCCTGCTCGAGCGGCCCGTGCGCGACACGACCGTCGACTGGCGCGGCGCGCTTTTCACGCCCGCGCTGGTGGTCCGGACGCTGCTGTTCCCGTCCGCCGACCCGCCAGCGCAGCTCCGCCGCCTTGCGCAGCCGGACGGCGAGCGGATCGTCCCGCAAGGTCCGGCGCACCTCGAGATCGTGCCGGTCATCGGGCCACGCGGCGCCGACCACGCCGAGGCGGCGGCAGACGTGTGCACGGCGGCCGGCCGGATGGTCGACGTCTTCGCCGGGGGGATCGAGACGCTCGGGACGCCCGGACTGCTCGAGGCGCTGGCGTGCACGTGCTGGCTGCGCGGCGTCGACCTGTTCCTGGATCTCGACGCCGCCGCCGCAGCGCTCGCCGCCCGCCCACTGCGCCTACCCAGCGCCGCGCTCGGCCTCCGCCTGCTGCTCGCCGTCGAGGGTCGCGGCGGCCCGGCCGAGGTGCCGCCGGGGCTGCTGGCGCCGCCCGTGCACGTTCCGCCGCTCTCGTACGAGGCGCGCCTCGAGCTGTGGCGGCAAGAGCTCGATCACGAGGTCGTGGTCGACGTCGCGCGTCGGTTCCGCTTCGAGGGCGGGGCGATCCGCTCGGTTGCCCGCCGCGTGCGTCGCGACGGAGCGGTCAGCCGCGAGCGGCTCGTGACGGCGTGCCGCGAGGAGCTCGAGCTCGACCTCGGCGAGCTGGCCGAGGAGGTGCGCCCGCGCTTCCGCCGCGACGAGCTCGTGCTGCCGCGCAAGCAGTCGCTCCAGCTCGACGAGATCCGCCAGGCCATGGCTTCGCTCGCCGAGGTCCATCACGAGTGGGGCACCGGCCGCGTCTGGCACGACGCGGGGCTGGCCGTCCTGTTCGCCGGCGCGCCCGGCACCGGCAAGACGATGGCGGCCGAGGTGCTCGCCGCCGATCTCGGGCTGCCGCTCTACCGGGTCGACCTCTCGCAGGTCGTCAACAAGTACATCGGTGAAACCGAGAAGAACCTCCGGCGCGTGTTCGACGCCTGCGAGGCAAGCGACATGATCGTGCTGTTCGACGAGGCCGACGCGCTGTTCGGCCGGCGCACGCAGGTCCGCGACGCGCACGACCGCTACAGCAACCTCGAGGTCAGCTATTTGCTGAGCCGCATGGAGCGGGCGAAGGGCGTCACGATCCTCGCCACCAACCGCAAAGACGACCTCGACGGCGCGTTCCTGCGGCGCCTGCGCTACGTGATCGACTTCCCGCTCCCGGACGTCGCCGAGCGGCGCGGCATCTGGGCGGTTGCGATCCCGGAGGGTGTCGACGGCTCCGCGCTCGACCTCGACTTCCTGGCCGAGCGGTTCCCGCTCACCGGCGGCCACATCCGCTCGGCGATCTTCAACGCCTGCCTGCAAAGCGCGGCCGGGGGCGGCGGTGCGCCGCGACTGTCGATGGAGGCGGTGCTGATCGCGGTACGGCGCGAGCTCGACAAGGCCGAGCGGGCCGTCAGCCTGGAGCGGTTCGGCGAGTACGCCGAGCTCGTTCAGGAGCGGGCGTCGTGACCGAGCGCGTCCACGTCGAGCGGGTGCAGGTGCGCGTGCGCGGCGGCTCGCCACAGGCCGCGCGGGCGCTCGCCGCCGAGCTGCGCAGCGGGCTGCGGCCCGCGCTTGAGGCCGAGATCTCCCGACCGGCCGGGGCCGCACCGGCGAGCCCGCCGGTGACGGCGGTCGCGCGCGCGGTCGCCGACGGCATCCGGAGGGAACAGCAATGAGCCTGTTGCTCAAAGGCGCACTGATCGAGTACGCGAGCGACTTCCTCGGGCCGCTGCCGAACGTCGTCGTGTTCCAGTTTAACCCGCTGCAGGTGACACGCACGATCGAGGTCCCGCCGCGACCCACCGGCGCCAGCAGCCGCGAGACGAGCCAGGCCGGCGAGGTCCCGATCGAGAAGCTCGATCTGACCGCGTCGTTCAGCGCGGCGGACATGCTCGCCTCCAACAACGTCCTCGCGCGCGCGACCGGCATCGCCTCCTACCTGGCGGCGCTCGAGCTGATGGCCAACGCGAAGGCCGCCGAGGGCGGGCTGCTCGGCGCGGCGATCGACGCGGTGGGCGCGCTGCTCGGCGGCGGCGGGGGCGCCGACCCGACGCAGCCCATCCCACGCGAGGCGTACCCGCGGCTGATCTTCATCTGGGGGCTCACGCGCGTGCTGCCGGTGATGGTCACCTCGATGAAGATCACCGAGACGCAGTTCGACTTCCTGCTCAACCCGATCGAGGCGGAGGTCGAGATCGGCCTGACCGTCATCCGGCCCGACCCGTGCGCAAAGGACCTCGTCGCCGAGGGCGCGAGCATCTACACGGCTACCGCGAAAGAGGCGATGGCCGTCGCGAACCTCGCCAACGTCGCGGGTGAGGTCGCCGACCTGGTGTCGTTCTGATGGCTTTCCTGAAGACATCCCGCTACGCCGCCGTGCCGACCGTCGAGACGGCCGCGAGCGGCGGGCGGACGGTCACGGCGATCGGGCTGCGCACGCTCCCGCCCACCGACGGCGACCCGTACATCGTGCTCGAGAACGACCGGCTCGACCTGATCGCCGACCGCTCGTACGGCGACGCGACGCGCTTCTGGCGGATCGCCGACGCCAACAGCGAGCTCGACGCCCGGCGGCTGGTGGAGCCGGGCCGCGACATCGACCTCCCGCCGACGAAATGACCGGCGCCGAGTACAAGCTGCTGTTCGACGGCACGCCCGCCACCAAAGAGCAGCTCGAGCGCTTCGAGACGATCACGGTCGACCAGGACGCTGACCGACCATGGCAGGCGCGACTGGAGCTGTCGGTCCGCATCGACGACCAGGGCAACTGGGTCGAGGACGACGAGCCGTTCATGCAGATCCTGCATCGCGTCCGCGTGGAGCTACGGCTCGGCGAGGGAGACTTTCAGCCGCTGATCGACGGCCCGATCGTCGGTTTCGACAGCGACCGGAGGTCGGCGCCCGGCCAGAGTGTTGTGACCGTGATCGTCCACGACGACAGCGCGCTGCTCAACCGCGACGCGTCGGTCGTCTCCTATTCCGCCGGCCTCAAGGACTCCGAGATCGCGTCGCAGATCTTCGGCGACTACCCGGAGATCATCGGCTCGACCGAGGTCGAGCCCACGCCCGCGCCGCCTGCCGCCCAGCAGCCGGAGATGCGCCGTCGCGGCACCGACATGCAGTTCCTTCGCCAACTCGCCCAGCGCAACAACTTCGCCTGCGGCGTCGCCCCGGGCGCGCGGCCGTCGAGCTCGATCGGCATCTTCCACAAGAGACCGGTGTTCGGCGACGAGCCCCCGCCGTTGGTGCTGCTCGGCCGCGATCGCAACATCGAAACGTTCGACGTCAAGCTCAACGCGCACGGGCAGAGCAACGTCGTCGCGTCGACGCTGAGCTTCAGCGACAAGTCGACGGTCACGCGTTCGTCGCAGGTGCGCGACCTCGGGATCGCGGGGCAGCAGCAGCTGGCGCCGGGGAGCGGCGAAACCGTTGACCTCCAACACCGGGTCGACAGCGCGGCCGAGCGCAGCAGCCGTGCGTTCGAGGCGACCGGCTCGGTGCGCCAGGGCTGCTACTCCGGGATCCTGGTGCCCTTCCATCCGGTCACCACGCAGCTCGGCACAACGCACACGAGCGGGAAGTACACGATCGAGAAGGTCACGCACCGGCTCGGCCGGTCGGAGTACACGCAGGACTTCACGCTCGTCGCCGACCAGCTGTCCGAGTCGGCGGCCGGCAGCAGCCTGATCCCGGCGGGGCTGTTCTGATGACCGATCGCAGCACCGAGCTCCCGGTCGCGCTCGCCGAGTACCTTGACGGGCACTGCTTCGGCAAGTACCGCGGCATCGTCGACTCGCTCGGCAGCGGCGCGGAGCTCGGGCTGATCAAGGCACTCGTCCCCGAGGTGCTCGGCGAGGAGGTCTCGCAGTGGGCACGACCGGCCGTCCCGTTCGCGGGCGCCAAGCACGGGTTCCTCGCCCTTCCCGAGGTGGGCGACGGCGTCTGGATCGAGTTCGAGGCCGGCAACGTCACCCAGCCGATCTGGAGCGGCTTCTGGTGGGGCGACGACGAGATCCCGGATCCGGGGGCCGAGAAAACGCGCGTGTTCGCAACCTCCAACGGCCACAAGCTCGTGCTCGACGAGGACGCCAACGAGGTGCGGATCGAGCACGGCGGCGGCCCGTCCATCGTGCTCACCGACAGCGACATCACGATCGCCGTCGACTCGAAGAAGATCGTCATCTCGTCGAGTAGCGTCAGCATCAACGACGGCGCCCTGGAGGTCACGTGATGCCGGGCAAGGTGCTCACGACCGCCAGCACGGTGCAGTGCCCGCACGGCGGACAGGCGTCCCTCAGCACCGCCAACACGAAGGTCTCGACGATGGCCGGCAAGGTGCTGCTGGAGAGCGACATCCACACCGTCGCCGGCTGCTCGTTCATGATCGGCAACAAGCCGTCGCCATGCCTGCGGATCGAGTGGAAGGCCGGCGCCGCGAAGGCGAAGGCCAACCAGACCGGCGTGCTGGTCAAGAGCAGCACCGGGCTCTGCTACAGCCCCGAGGGTGCGCCGCAAGGGCCGGCGACTATCGTCATGGCCGACCAGAAGGCGAGCGCGCAATGAGGGCGTACGGCGCCTATCCCGCGTTCCCGCTCCGGATCGGAGAGGACGGCCGCACCGCGTGCGTCGCCGGCCGCGACCAGCACCTCGCCGAGGAGGTGCTGCAACTCATCCTCACTGCGATCGGCGAGCGGCTGTTCCAGCCAACGCTGGGCACCAACGTTCGCCGGCTCGTGTTCGAGAACCTCGACGAGGTCACCGCCGGAATCACGAAGTCGACGATCACCCAGGCGCTCACACGCGTTCTCGGTGACCGCGTCGACCTCGAGGACCTCGTCGTGGAGGCGGAGGAGTCGACAATCACGGTCGACCTGCGGTACCGCCCGGCCGGCAGCCCCGACACCCGCGTCCTGCGCCTCCAGCGCACCGAGGACTGACGGCATGGTCGTCACCGACACCGATGCACGCGAGGTCCGCGCCGCCACGCTCGAGGCCAAGAACCTCAACGGCTTCGACTTCGTGCTCGTATCGCTCGCAGGCGGGGCAGCGGCCACGCTCGAGGTGCACTTCCTGAACGCCAACCGGCTCCCGGCGCTGCTGGCCGCGAGCGCTCCGGCCAAGACGCTGTTCCCGATCCGCGGCGGTCTACGCGTCCGCGCGGGGGCGGCGTCCGGTGAGGTGCAGGTGACCGGTACGTTCGTGCAGGTCACGGGCAGCCTGCCAATCGCGTCCGCCGGGTTGTCGGTCGCCGAGACGCTGACGATCGCCGTCGCGGGCCAGGCGGTGAGCGTCGTGCTCCCTGCTGGGACGGTCATCGAGAAGGCGGTCGGGCTCATCAACGACGAGCTCGGCTCGCGTGCGCGAGCCGCCGAGGTCGACGGGCGGCTCGCCGTCATGGCGGAGCGGACGTTCGACGTCGAGGTCACCTCCTCGCGGGCTGACCCCGGTAACGGCCGCGGCACGGGCTTCGACACGGCTCCGGCGAGGCCGCCGGCGGATGTCCTCAACCTGGTCGTACGGCCGATAGGTGACTACTCCACCTACACGCTCGGGACCGGGCCGGCGGTACCCGGGTTCGACCCCGTGTTCGCCGAAGTCGGCTTCAAGTTCCGCCCCGGCTGCTTCTCCACCAACTGCGCGCCCGACTGGACGCCGGCAGCGCCGGCCGTGACGGACCCGACGATCGACTACCTCGCCAAGGACTTCGACTCCTTCCGGCACGTCGCGATGGGTTGGATGCAGGCGCGCGTCCCGGGCTGGACGCCCACCAGCGAAGCCGACCTCAGCCAGGTGCTGCTCAGCCTGATGAGCGCAGCTGCGGACGAGCTGAGCGACTACCAGGACCGCGTGATGAACGAGGCGTACCTCGCTACCGCGCGCAGCCGCGTCTCACTCGCCCGCCACGCCCGGCTGCTCGACTACCACGTCCACCAGGGCAACCAGGCGTCCGCATGGATTGCGCTCGCGCTGATCGCGGGCGCCGAGATCCCGCCGGGCGAGGTGGTCGAGGTGTGGGCCGGGCGCGAGGAGGCGGGCCGGCCGGCCGGCGACGCGGCGGTGTTCCGCGGCGAGATGCCGCACATGCACCAGCTGCTCAACGCCGTGCCGCTGCACACGTGGAGCGGTGCCCTGCCCGGGCTCGCAGCCGGTGCCGTCGCCGCCGACCTCGCGATGCCGAACCAGGCGGCCGCCGACATAGTGGCGGAGCTCATCGCCACCGGCGGGGTGCCGCGGCTGCTGATCCAGGAGCACCGCGACCCGCTGACCGGCAACGCCGCAGGCGCCGACCCCGACAAGCGCCAGCTCCTCGAGCTCGATCCCGGCCCGACGCAGTCGCTGCGCGACCCGGTGACCGACAGCTGGTACGTGAGCGTCGCGTGGCGCGAGGCGGACCGTCTGCGCCGCGACTACACATTCGCGGCGCAGACGCCGTTCGGCGCGTTCTCCGACGTCAGCCTGTTCCACGGCAACGTCGCCGAGCTCCGCCACGGCCGCGAGGTCACCGTGACGTTCCGGCCTCCGGGCTCCGTGCTCGCGCCGGGTGAGCGCACGCTCGAGCCGACACAGGCTGACGAGCTCGGACGCCCGCGCTGGGGCACACTCGCGCGCCTGGACCCCGACACCCCTCTTCTCTACCTCGACACGCCGCCGACGTCCGACGTGCCGCCGCAGTCGACGCTTACGGTGACGGACGTCGGCGGCGAAGCATGGAGCGAGGTGATCAGCCTCGTGCCGAGTAGCGGCAGCGACCGCGACTTCGTCGTCGAGACCGACGAGCTCGGCCGTAGCGCGGTCCGCTTCGGCAACGGCGTCAACGGCGAGAACGTCCCCGCGGGCGGCTCGATCCGGTGCACCTATCAGACCGGCAACGCGCTCGAGGGCAACGTCGGGCGGGACCGGATCGTCCGCACCGCGCACCCCAAGGTCGCGGCGGCCTGGAACCCGTTCGACGTCACCGGAGCGCGCGATCCGGAGCCACGTGACGTGATCGTCCGCAACGTTCCCGAGGCGTACGCGGCGCGCCAGTTCCGGGCGATCACGCTCGCCGACTACGTCGAGCGTGCAGGGGAGGTCGCCGGCGTCGCGCGTGCGGCCGCGGCTTATGCGTGGACGGGCAGCTGGCGGACGGTGCGCCTGACGATCGACCCCGCCGGCACCGACGTGTTGCGTCCCGAGCTGCGCGCCGCGGTCGCGGGCCACCTCGAGCCGCTGCGGTTGATCGGCGAGGATCTCGAGATCCGCCCGCCCGTGTTCGTGCCGCTGCGGATCGTGCTCTCCGTCTGCTCCGACCCGGAAATCTGGCTCGACGACGTCCGCTTCGTGCTCGAGCAGGAGTTCTCCGACGGCTATACGCCCGACGGGCGGCTCGGCTTCTTCCATCCCGACGCGTGGACGTTCGGCCAGACACTGCACGCGAGCCAGATCCTCGGCCGGCTCGAGCAAGTGCCGGGGATCGCGTTCGCGCGCTCGGTCCGCCTCGGTCGCTGGGACGCGCCGACACCCGGCAGGCGCGACCGGATCGACGTCGGGCCGAGCGAGATCATCCAGGTCCACAACGACCCCGACCACATGGAACTGGGGTCGATCGTGCTCGACCTCGGCGGTGGGCGCGGCTGATGGCGGGTTTCCCCACCCGTCCTGACAACCGGCCGTCGCTGCCGCGGATCGGCTACCGGATCGGGACGTATTCCGACATCCGCGCCGACCTGGTCCGACGGCTTAACACGACGCCCGAACTAGCCCACTGGACGCATCGCGAGCCGGACGACCCCGGCATCGCGCTGCTCGAAGTCGGCGCCGTGCTCGGCGACATCCTGACCTTCTACCAGGAGCTGTACGCGAACGAGGCCTACCTGCGGACGGCACAGTGGCGCGCCAGCGTCGCCGAGCTGGTGCGAATCGTCGGCTACCGGCTGGCGCCGGGTCTCGGCGGCAGCGGGACGTTTGCGTTCGAGCTGCGGCCGGGCGCACCGGTGACCGTGCCCGCGGGCTTCTCGCTGCAGGTCGACCTGGAGGGCGCCGACGCGCAGCAGACGCTTGAGACGCTTACCGAGCTCATTGCGTATCCCGAGCTGAGCCGCTTCAACCTGCACCGACCCTTGGCCGAGGCGCCGCTGCGAAAGGGCGCGACCGAGCTGTGGATCGACACGCCCGAGCCGCTCGACATCGCGGCCGACGACCGCCTCTTGATCGGCACGCCCGACGCCGCCGCGCCCGACCGGCTGACCGCCACGCAGATCGTCGTGGTCGAGGAGGTCACGGCCCTGCACGGCGCGACGATCGTACGCATCGAGGGCGCGCTGCAGGCCGACTATCTGGCCGGCACAGTCGGCTACCGGCTCGGACGCTCGTTCCGCCACTTCGGCCACAGCGCCCCGGCACAGGACGTGCAGGTCTCCGGCGGCACCGCCACCGCGACGCCCGTCGACTTCTGCCGAAGCCTGTCCGGGAGCACGGCGATCGGGTCGGGCACGCTGCGCCCGCTCGACCTGCCGCTGGACTCCGCAGTCGACGACTTCGCTGCCGGCCGCCAGGTCATCTGCAGCTACGTCGGCTGCTACGACGACGACATCAGCTACTTCTGGGGCGGCGCCGCGTACCAGGTCTCGACGATGCAGATGGCCGCCAACGGCGACACCGGCTTCATCGCACAGAAGGACTACTACGGTTTGAAGGAACTGCTCGACACGGGGCCGCCGGTGACGACGACCGCCTTGCGCACGGTCACGCGCGTCGACGCCGCGTCGCTCCGTGTCGGCTCGCTGTCCGGCGCGTCGACCGTGCTCGGCCTCGACAGCGCGCTCGAGTCTGGCTCGGGCGCAGGGGCCGACATGCGGACGTTTGCCATTCACGAGGTAACCAGCGGCCGCCTCGATATCCACGCGCCGCCGCGCGACCGCAAGCTCAGAAGAGGCAACGACCTGTACTTCGAAGGGGCGGCCGATATCGCGGCATTGCTCGCCGGGCGCCGGATCATGCTCGCGCCGCCCGGCGCCGAGGCGGCAACGGCGGTCGTCGCCGCCGTCGCGGTCGACGACTCGGGCGTGGCCGGGCTGGAAGGGCTGCACAAGGTCACGCTCGCCGCCCCGGTCGATTACGCCGGATTCCCCCAGACGCCCGACGACACCGCGACGGTGGTCTTCGGCAACGTCGTCGACGCCGATCAGGGTAAGACCGAGCCGGAGGCGGCGATCGGCAGCGGCGACGGCCGCAGCACGTTTCAGACGTTCAAGCTGCCGAAGGCACCGCTCACCTATCATCAGGCGCCGTCGCAGACGCCGCCGCAGGCGCCCGGGCTCGAGGTGACCGTCGCCGGCCGCACCTGGACACGGGTGGATTCGCTGTTCGGGCAGGGGCCGGACGCCGAGGTCTACATCGTCCGCGAGGACGCCGACGGTAGCTCGTGGGTGCAGTTCGGCGACGGCGAGCAGTTCGGGGCGCGGCTGCCAAGCGGCGTCGACAACGTGCGCGCGACGGCCCGCACCGGCGCCGGCGCTCATGGCCCGCTGAAGGAGAGCACGAAAGTCCTCACCGGCCGGCTCGAACGCCTGCAGGCGGTACAGCTGCCCGGCGTCGTCGCCGGCGGCTCCGAGCCCGAGACGCCGGAAGTCGCGCGCGCCGCCGCGCCCGGCCGCGTACAGAGCCTCGGCCGGCTCGTCGGGCTGAGCGACTTCGAGGCCGAGGCGCTCGCGCTCCCCGGCGTCGCGCTCGCCACCGCCGCCTGGGGCATCGCCCATGGCGTGCCGACGGTGACCGTCACGGTCCTGATGGAGCACGGGCGCGAGGCCGAGCACGCGGCCGTGGCCGAGGCGCTGCGGACGGCGGCGCGCGACCGCGGCGCCGACCGCTTCGAGATCGACGTAGTGCAGGGCTGCTTCCACAGCGTGGAGCTGCGCGCTGACGTCGCCGTCGCCGGCGGCTACGACGCCGACGCGGTGCTTGCCGCAACGCGCGACGCGCTCGGCGTCGACCCGGCGCCCGACGGGTTGTTCAGCGTCAACCGCCGGCGCTTCGGCCAGGCCGAGCACGTGACGCGCGTAACGGGCGTGATCCAGGAGGTGAGCGGCGTGTCGTGGGCGCAGGTGACGGGCACCGACGGGACGCTCACCTGCCCGCCGGACCGCGTCCTGCGGCTGCCAGACATCGACCTCGCGGCGGTCTCGGGAGCGACGTCATGAGCGTCCGCGTGCCCCTCTACGACCGGCTGCCCGAGATCTACCGGATCGAGGACGCCAAACAGGAAGCCGACGAGCCGCTGCGCGCCCTGCTCGCGCTGCTCGAGCAGACGTTCGGCGCGGTCCACGAGAACATCGAGGCGCTCTACCACGACCTGTTCGTCGAGACCTGCGACTCGTGGGCGATCCCGTACATCGCCGACCTGCTCGGCACCTCCCACCTCACGGGCGACCCGGCGACGATCCGCCGCGACGTCGCCGACACGATCGGCTGGCGACGGCGCAAGGGCACGCTGGGGGCGATCGAGGAGATAACCGAGGCGCTGACCGGCTGGGGCGTGCACGCGGCCGAGCTGTTCAAGGACCTCGCGTGGACGCAGCACCTCGACCACCAGCGACCCGACGCGGGCGGGGCGCCGCCGTACGCCGCGACGACCGTCGACCGGCACACGGTGCTGCGCGGCGGCACCGCGACGATCCGCGACCCGTCCACGCTCGCGCTGCTCGAGACGCCGTTCGACCCGTTCGCCCGCGTGCCCGACTTCCGCGCGCCGATCGCCGTCGCGCCGCGGCCGAACCTGCCGAACCTGGCCGTGTTCCTGTGGCGCCTGCAGCCGTACCGGATCGGACCGGTCGCGCCGGTCCACCGGGGCACCGAGGACGTCACGCTCGCGAGCGGCGTCGCCGGCAAGGCCGTGCGCTTCGACCTGCACCCGCTCGGCGAGCCGGTGTGCCTGTTCAACCCGCGGGTCGACGAGGACGGCGCGACGCCGGTGGAGTCCGGCCTCGACCGCAAGCCCGGCCCGATCCACCCGGCGCGGCTCGACTCGATGCGGCCGCCGCTGCACCGCTCCCCAACGCCGCCGACCGGCGGTGCCGGCGACCTGTGGCTCGACACCGACACCGAGACGTGGAGCCAGTGGAACGGCACGGAGTGGGTCGCGCTCGAGGAGCTGATCGTCGACGAGCTGGTCGGGGGCGCCGCGGGCCGCCCCGAGGCGTACGTCGCCGTCGCCGCGTACGACCCAGCGGCCGGCGAGCCGCACCCTGTGTCGGAGCTGGCGCTCGAGCTGCACGTGCCGGAGGGGCCGTTCAGCCCGTTCGACCCGGCGGACTGGACGCAGCGCGGCGCGAACCTCTGCGCCTGGGAGGAGGGGCTGCGCACGCCGCTGGCCGAGCGCGAGATCGCGATCGACCCGGTGGTCGGGCGAGTCGTCGTCGCCGTCCGCACCCAGGGCCAGTCCGACGCGGTCCGCGACAGCCTGCGCGCGGTGTTCGCCTACGGTTCCGTCGGGCCCGTCGGAGCGCACCCGATCGACCGCTCGGCGCTACCGGCGGCGACGGTCACCGTCGGCTCCGGGACGTCGTTGGAGGACGCGCTCGGCGACCTGCAGAGCGCCGGCGCCGACGTCGTCGTGCTGATCGCCGACGATCAGGTCCACAGCCTCGACCTCGCGAGCGTCGCGGGCACGGTCGGCGAAGGCGGCTCGACGCTGCGGCTGGCGCGCTCGCTGACGATCCGTGCCGCCGACGGTGCGCGGCCGATCGTGCTACTCGCGCGGCCGCTGCGTGCGCGCGCGCTCGACGCCGCGCGCGCAAACTCGCTCACGCTCACGCTCGAGGGCCTCCGCCTCACGCCCGGCCCCGCCATGGCTGCCGGCGACGCGCTGGTCGCGCGCGCCGACCTCGGCTCGCTCGTGCTCGACGGCTGTACGCTGGACCCGGGCGGCGACGCGCTGCGGCTGAGGGACGCCGACAGCCAGATGATGGCCTCCGAGCCGGAGGTGCACCTGCGGCGGTCGGTGACCGGGCCGCTGCGCATCGACCGCGGCTACCGGCTCTACCTCACCGACGCGATCGTCGACGGCGGCAGCGGCGTCAACGAGGAGCCAGCCACTGCGCGCTACGCGCTCACCGGTGCCGCGGGGCCGCCAGGGGCGGTCTGGGGCCCGCAACTGCAGTTCTCCGGG
>Ga0299914_10000621_pt1 | contig 21816 bp, 20 predicted proteins | sample RVTome_10_FD_201361 | JGI IMG/M metagenome (GOLD analysis project Ga0299914, IMG submission 201361) | Soil microbial communities from uranium-contaminated site in the Upper Colorado River Basin, Wyoming, United States - RVT153D57 (version 2) ...
CGGGACCTGACCGAGTCGACGCGTGACGACCTGTCCGGCTACGGCGGCTCCCGGCCGGTACGCATCGGCAACGGAGCGTTCGACCAGCGCCAGAACGACGTCTACGGAGCGGTGCTGGACTCGATCCTGCTGCACGCCCGCCGCAGCGCCCGCCTGCCGCGACGGCTGTGGCCCACCGTGAAGGCTCAGGCCGAGTGCGCCATCGAGGTGTGGCGCGAGCCCGACCAGGGGATCTGGGAGGCGCGCGGCGCCCCCCAGCACTACGTGTCGTCCAAGCTCATGTGTTGGGTGGCCTTGGACCGGGCCGCCCAGCTGGCTGGCATCCGCGGTGATGCCGAACTGCGGAAGGCCTGGCAGGGCACTGCCGACCAGATCAGAGAGGACATCCTGGCGAACGGCGTCAGCGACAAGGGCGTCCTCCGCCAGCACTACGACACCGACGCCCTCGACGCCTCCACCCTGCTGGCTGCGATCTTCGGGTTCCTGCCCGGCACCGACGAGCGGCTGCGCAACACCGTCGACGCCATCGCCACCGACCTCACCGAGCACGGCTTCGTGCTGCGGTACCACACCGCCGAGACCGACGACGGCCTGTCCGGTAAGGAGGGCACGTTCCTGATCTGCTCGTTCTGGTTGGTCTCGGCACTGGCCATCGTCGGCCAGGAGCAGCAGGCCCGTGACATGCTGGAGCGCCTGCTGCGGGTCGCCTCCCCGCTCGGGCTCTACGCCGAGGAGTTCGAGACCGAGACCGCCCGGCACCTGGGCAACTTCCCGCAGGCCTTCTCGCACCTCGCGCTCATCGAGGCCGCCGCCCGGATCATCATCGCCGAGCGCTTGCGAGAGGTGAGCTGAGCCCGCCCAGAATCGACGCATCCCCGGTGCTGATCAGCCCGCGGGCCGGGGGTGCAGGTCGGTCACCGCATGGCTGGGCCGGGCGATGACGGCGGACAGCACGCCCATCACGACCGCCGTCGCGGCGGCGATGGCGAACACCGTCGGCAGGGTGACACCGGCGTCCAGCAGGGGTCCGGTGCCGAAGGCGGCGATGCCATAGCCCAGCTGGTAGGCGGCGATCACCAGGCCGGCGGTCGCTCCCGAGATGGTGACCAGGTCCGCTTGGGCGAAGCTGATGGTGAGCGGAAGCAGCGCCGAGCAACCGAGGCCGGCGACGCCGAAGGCGACCACGGCGGCCACGTCGCTGCCGTCGGGCAGCGCGGCGATCACCAGGAACGCTCCGGCGAGGACCCACGGCAGGATCCGGTGGGTGCGATGGGTGGGGAACCATCGTTGGATCTGTGCGAACAGGATGCGCCCGACGGTGACCATCGCCCAGAAGGTGGTGAGGGCGATTGCTGCGACGGTGGTCGACGCACCGATCTCGGTGGTCATGTCGAGCTGGGACCAGTTGCCGTTCATTGTCTCGCAGATCCCGTACAACACCGCGAAGCTCGCGTACAGCCAGAACCGGGACGGCAGCGCGCCACCGCTCGAGTTGCCGGCGGCGGTGGGCGCTCTGGCTCCGCTGTGCAGCGGGAGGCCGAGACTGCCCAACAGCAGCAGCGCCAAGAGGACTGCCGACAGCACCGGGAGACCCCACCAGAAGTCCAGGCCGACGAAGATGGCGACGAACACGGGCGCCAGGGCGGTGCCGAGGCCGAGCAGGGCGTTGAGGACGAGCACCGACCGGTCGACGGCACCGGGGTGGAACACCGCCGTGAACGTGTTGAGCGTGGGCACGGTGAGTCCGAACCCGACCCCCAGGCAGGCGGTGGCGACCAGCAGCAGGCCGTACGCGACCGCCTGCTCGTCGGTGAAGGCCGCGCTGACCACGAGCAGCACCATCGAGAGCAGATTGGCTGCCAACCCGACCAGGTAGACACGCTTGGACCCGAAGCGGTGAGCGAGGCGGGTGCCGAGCAGCGACCCGGCGATGGCAGTCACGACCTGGGGGAGGAACATCGCTCCGTACTGGCTGCTGGACAGGTCGTACTCGTCAGGGTCGGTGAAGATCGTGCTGGCGGCGGGGAACGTCACCAGGGTGATGCCCTGGACCAGCCCCGCGGCGTCGACGATCCTGCTCTCGGCCTTGCTGGCCATCCTGCCCTGCGCCCGCTCAGCCGAGCCGTTCGGTCAGGTGCTCGCCCACCCGGATGGCGTTGGCCATCGCCGTGAGCGCCGGGTTCACCGCGCCGATGCTGGGGAAGAAGCTGGTGTCGACGACGTAGAGGTTGTCGAGCTCGTGGGCCTTGCAGTTCACGTCCAGCACCGAACTGGCCGGGTCGATGCCGAACCGGCACGTGCCGGCCTGGTGGGCGACGCCCGCCGTCCCGATGTCCATGTGCATGTAGAAGTTCTTGCTCAACACGTGGTGGTCGGCCATGCCGACCAGGTTCAGCAGCTTCTTGAGCTCGCCGTAGAGGCGATCGGCTGCCCTGTCGTTGTTCGACCGGTAGGCGAGGTGGACGTTGCCGGCGTCGTCGACCGTGACACGGTTGTCGGGCACGGGAAGGTCCTCGGTGGTGAGCCAGAAATCAACTGCGTGCCGGGCCACGTCGGCGAGGGCGAAGTGTGGCGCAAGCTTCGTGAGCTGGGGCTCCTCACCCTTCATCGCCTCGGCGTTGGACTTGCCGACCATCTGGATGTTCCCCATCGGCCACTCGAAGTCCGGCCCCCCGAAATAGAAGTCGTTGAGACCAATTGTCTTCTGGAAGACGGTGTCGTTGGGCTCCTTGGACAGGGCCACCACCGCCTTGCTGTTGTGGTACATGTAGTTGCGGCCCACCTGGTCCGACCCGTTGGCCAGACCGTTGGGCTGGTGTTCGCTCGCCGAGTTCAACAGGAGCTTCGCCGAATTGGTCGCGCCCGCCGACACCACGACGATGTCAGCGGTGTAGACCTCCTCCTCGCCGTTTCGGGACACGACCACGCCCGTGACCGTGCGCCCGTTGCCATCGGTTTCGAGCCGTACCGCCCCGGCGTTGACGACGAGCGTCACGTTGGGATGGTCGAGGACGGGTCGGACGGCGATGGTCTCGGCGTCGGCTTTGGCGTGCACGAGGCACGGGTAGCCGTCGCACCAAGTGCACCGGATGCAGGTGCTGGCGGGCCGGTGGGCCTCGTCGAGCAGGATGCCGCACGGCGCGTGGAACGGGTGGTAGCCGCCGACGGTCAAGTCGTCGGAGAGCTGCTGTATCCGCGGCTCGTGAGTGACCGGGGGCCACGGGTAGGGCTGGGAGTGGTGACCCTCGGTGGGGTCTTCCCCGACCTGGCCGTGGACCTGGTAGAGCTGCTCGGCCTTCGTGTACCAGGGCTCGAAGTCGTCGTAGGAGAGAGGCCATGCCGGCGAGACTCCGTCGACGTGGTGCAGCTCACCGAAGTCCTCGGGGCGGAGCCGGTACAGAGCCGCGCCGTAGAGCTTTGTGGCGCCGCCGACGTTGTAGTGCACCTGGGGCTGGAAGGGCTTGCCGTCTGCGTCGTACCAGGTGTCCCGGGATATGTACTTCCCTCTGATGAAGACCGCGTCGGGGTCCCAGTTGTCCATCTCGCGTGGCAGGAAGTCGCCGCGCTCCAGCAGCAGGATCGACCGACCCGACGGGGCCAGGGTGTGCGCCAGGGTGCCACCCCCGGCGCCGCTGCCGATGATGATGACGTCATGGTGGTCGGTCACCGTCTTTCCTCCCGTTCGTCCTTCAACTCTGCGTGTCGTCGACGACGTCGTCGTCTCCCCAGTCGATGCGGATGACATCGGGGTCGTCGACGATGGCGCTCGCCCTGCCCGAACCCAGGAGCTCCCTCACCGCGACGGAGGCGTCGCCCTTGAAGATGGCCCGGAGGAGACGGGCGATGCCCGTCGTGGAGAGCTCGCCGGTCGCGGCCGGGTGGAGCAGCGGCTGGAACTGGTGGTAGTCGTGCCGGTCCAGCAGCGTGACGGACGCGCCGTGTTTGGCCAGCTCCTTCGCGCAACCCACCCCCGCGAAGCCACCGCCGACGATCACGACCGATGGGGACGGGGCCTCTGCTGAGCTCACGGTCCGACTCCCCTCCTACTGTGGGTCGCTACCTCCTGACCGCTTTCCAGTGGCAGCTCCCGGCATCAGGGCCTCCCACGACTCTTATACGGCGCCGCTCGCCCTGTCGTCATCCCGACCGAGTGAAATCCACCGGCTCATCCCCACGGATGATCATCGAGTATCCCCCGGCGCGGATGATGACGCCGATGGGGGCGCCGGCATACGGTCGCCAGAGCCCCGAAGGAGGTGCGCCACGGTGTTGTCGGACCCGTTGCCGAGCTGGAGAGATGGCGTAACCAAGCAGGCCGTCATCGGATTCGTCGACGATGTGTGTGGGCGAACCGGGTCGACCCCAGTGCCCGTCGGGGACCGCGTCGCGGTGTTCGACAACGACGGCACGCTCTGGTGCGAGAAGCCGATCCCGATCCAGCTCGACTTCATCGTCGGCCGCCTGGTCGAGGTGGCCGACGAGCAGCCCGAGCTGCGCGAGCGCCAGCCCTGGCAGGCAGCCCACCAGCGAGACCACGCCTGGCTCAGCTCGGTGATCAACGAGCACTACGCCGGCGACGACACCAAGCTGAAGATCCTGGCCGCGGGGATCCTGACCGCGTTCGCGGGCATCACCGTCGAGGACTTCGAGCAGGAAGCGAACTCGTACCTACACGCGGCGCAGCATCCGACGCTGGCCCGCAGCTACCTGAACTGTGCCTACGCGCCGATGGTCGAGCTGCTCGGCTACCTGACCGCCAACGGATTCTCCAACTACATCGCCTCGGGAGGCGGGCGTGACTTCATGCGCCCGATCAGCGAAGAGCTGTACGGCATCCCCCGCGAACGGGTCATCGGCAGCAGCACGACGTTGTCCTACACCGCGGACAGGTCCGGCGGCACCATCACCCACAACCCCGAGGTCGACTATCTCGACGACGGACCTCAGAAGCCGATCCACATCTGGAGCCGTACCGGTCGCCGTCCACTGTTTGCAGCCGGGAACTCCGACGGCGACATCCCCATGCTCGAGTTCACCCGACACCCCGACCGGCGTACGTTGCGTCTCCTCGTCCTCCACGACGACACCGACCGCGAGTTCGGTTACACCACCGGCGCAGAGCGAGCTCTCCAACGGGCCGCGACCGACGCCTGGACAGTCGCCAGCATGGAGGGCGACTGGCACACCGTCTTCTGAGCGTGAGCGCCGTGTCGCCGGGATCGAGCAACGTCTCGCCGGTGACGGCATCCATCTCGAGGTCGACGACGCCGGCGCGGCTACGCGAGATAGCGCACTTCGATGGTGTCGATTGTTCCGTTGAAGGGGAACGGGGCTCGGTCGTAGTAGTCGAGCGAGACGGGACTGCCCAGGCAGGTGCTGATGTCGAGGCATTCGTTGGCCGAGAACAGCAGGGGTGCGCTGATCGGCACCTGACCAGAGGCGACGTTCTCGCCGTTCACCGACATGGTGATGTCGAGCGGGCCACCGGGCCTCGCCTCGGCGTACACGGTTTCGATCCCGATCTTCACCCGACCCGTCGGCAGTGGATGCGCGGATCGGATCCTGGTGCGCTGCAGGATGAAGAGGTTGTACTCGTAGCAGAGGTGGCCTGCGTCCATGAAACAGGTGAGCCCGCCGCCGGCTCCACCCAGCGCGTAGAGCACGCCGCTCGCCGACTCGGGGATGTCGGCGTCGATGACGACCGTGTTGGCCCGATTTCCCAGGGCGGGCGCGCAGAACTCGGGCATCCGCACGATGTCGCCGGTGAAGGTCCAATTCCGATACGGCGTGGAGATGCGTTGCTCGGGGTGCAGGGCAACCACCCATAGCCCGCCGCCGATCGGGAAGACGCTGTTGCGGGCCGCCTCCATGGCGAAGACCTCGCGCAGCTCCGCCAGCTTGTCGGGTTGCTCGGCGGCGAGATCGTTGGCCTGGGTCCAGTCCTCGTCGAGGTAGTAGAGCTCCCACGTGTCCTGGTCGGGTGACCAGGTCTCGATCCCCGGTGGGCGGCCCGGTAGCCACGGGGTGCGGGGACCGAACGCGGAGGCCATCCAGCCTTCGTGGTAAATGGCCCGGCTGCCCATGATCTCGAAGTACTGGGTGCGCAGGCGTCCCTCGGCGTTGGGATCGTCGAAGGTGTAGGCCAGGCTCACCCCGTCCAACGGCTGCTGCTCCACGCCCCCCACGACCAGTGGCGGGGTGATGCCCAACACCTCGTAGATCGTCGGCACCACGTCGTTGCAGTGGTGGAACTGCGTCCGTGGCTTCGCATCCGGTGTGATCTTCGTCGGCCAGCGCACCACCATCGGGTTGCGTGTACCCCCCAGATGGGATGCCAGCAGCTTCATCCCCTTGTAGGGCGTGCTCCCTGCCCACGCCCACGCGGCGTGGTACTGGTTGTCGGTCTTGGGCGACCCCAACACATCGAGCCCACCGATCTCCTCCAGCGCCCTGATGTGCATGTCCACCGTGGTCGGGATGCCGTTCTGGGCGATCAGCTCGCTGATCGTCCCGTTCTGGCCCTCACCTGACGACCCGTTGTCACCCCATATGTAGAAGATGAGCGTGTTGTCGCCGTAGCCGAGCCGCTCGACCTCGTCGACCAACCGGCCGATCTGCACGTCGACGTGCTCGGCGTACCCCGCCGCCACCTCCATCAGGCGCCGCTGGAACGGCCGCTGCTCCTCGGGGATGTCCTCCCAAGCCGCCAGACTCGGATCACGGTCGGTCAACTCGGCGTCCTCGGGAATCCAGCCCTGTTCCTTGGCCCGCGCGAACACCCGCTCGCGATAGGCGTCCCAGCCGTCGTCGAACTTCCCGGCGTAGCGGTCGGCCCACTCTTTCATGATGTGGTGCGGGCCGTGGAGGCAACCGCTGGCCCAGTACATGAAGAACGGCTTGTCCGCCTCGAACGCCTTGTGCTGGTGCAACCAGCGGATGGCATCGTCGGCCAGGTCCTCGCTGAGGTGGTAGCCCTCCTCGGGACGCTTCGGAGGCAGCACGCTAGTGGTGTTGCGCACCAGGTTCGGCTCGTACTGAGACGCCTCCCCGGCCAAGAACCCGTAGAAGTACTCGAAACCCCTACCCGTCGGCCAGTTGTGGAACGGCCCCGCCGGCGTCGTCTCCTCCGCCGGCGTGTTGTGCCACTTCCCCCACGCCCCCGTGGCATACCCGTAGTCCGTCAACACCTCCGCGGCCAGCGCCGTGCTGCGGGGGATGTGACCCGAATAGCCGTCCCAATCATTGGCCAACTCAGCGATCTGACCGTTGCCGATCCGATGATGGTTCCGCCCCGTCAACAACGACGCCCGCGTCGGCGAACACATCGCCGTCGTGTGGAACCGGTTGTAGCCGATCCCTTCCTGGCGGATCCGGCTGAGCGTGTCGGTCCGGACCTCACCCCCGAACGTGGACGGCAGACCAGGCCCGGCATCGTCGACCAACACCACCAGGATGTTCGGAGCGTCCTCAGGCAACCGACGCGGCTCCACCCGCCGCTGGTACACCGAATCCTGCATCGTCCGACCTGCCACCGAAGCCGACGGCGTCGGCGGGAACGGCAGCACCTCCTGCCGGGCAAGCCGTGGGAACTCGATTGCCATTGGGTCGCTCCTTCTCCTCCAGGGTGCGGGCTGGGTCGGGCGAAGCTGGTGGACTGATGTTGCCGAGCGTACCGAGCCGCCGGCGGCGGCTCGTCCGATCGGGGTGATGACGGCGGCGGTCGCCCGCTCGACACTGGACCTGGGACTGGTTCCGACGTTGGAGGCTGGTTCTGGTAGAGGCTGCAGCGGGGAGGGAAGCGACGTGATCGAGCGGCTCGTGAGGATCGACGACAAGCTCGATCTCCGTCTGGCGGTCTATGCGGTGGTCGGGATCCTGCTGGCCGCGGTGTTCGAGGCGGCGGTGGGTGTGGGCGCATTGCAGGCCGGTGTGGCCGCAGTCGTCGTGGCCGTCGTGGGCAGAACCGGCGACCTGCGCACACGTATGGTGTACATGGCCGCCGTGACCGTCGTCGGCGGGGCGTTCGGGTTCCTCTCATACGTCAGCGCCGAAACGGCATGGCAGGCCGCACTGGTGCTGGGCGTGGTCGCCTATGTGACGGGGCTGGCCTACGGGTTCGGTGCGGCCCTGGGGCGCGCCGGCTATCTCCTGCTGCTGTGGTCGATGGCCGTGTTGATCGGCGAGGCGCACGGCGCAGACCCGCCGGCCACCGCCGCCGCGTTCGCGATCGGAGGCGTCGCCGCGATGGTGGTCGTCGGTGTGGCGACCGCCATTCAGCGAAGTCCCGGCGGAGTCGACGTGCTACCCGATCACGGCGAGGATGCGGATGGTCCACGCGATCGGGCCCCGAGCATCGGCGCCGTCGTAGCCTCGGATCTGGGCGTATGGAGTCTGCTGCGAGCGGTGCTGACTGTTGTCGCCGTGGTCGTCGGGTACTGGCTGACGAGTGACCTGGATCCGTTCTGGGTGGCCATCGCACTGCTCATCGTGCTCCAACCGGACCTGGACCAGACTGTGTTCAAGGCGACCCAGCGGGGCCTGGGGTCCCTGGCTGGGGTGCTGACCGCAGCTGCGCTGCTGGAGTTCGTGGACTACGGAGCGGCGATCGTGGTCATTGTGGTCATCGCCACCTTCGGCGCCATCGCCTTCTACAGCGCGAACTACATGATCTATGCGTTCTTCCTCACCAACGCGGTCCTCCTCTACTACTGGCTCGCCACGGACCACGAGGTCAGCGGACCGTCCCAGCGGCTGGCGGCCACCATCATCGGGATCGCGCTCGCATTGGGGGGAATGGCCCTGCTGGCGCTGCGGACGAGTAGGCGTCGCCGAGCGTAGGGGCGATCCCCACCGCTGGCCGCTCCTCTCTGAACGGCACCAGCATCGGAGGTCTCCATCGCCGCTGTCATCACTCCTCCCATCGGACGATCCTGATGCCGTCCGTATCATCGGCGGCCGTCCCACGTCGGCCTCCCTCCGGGGGAGAGGAACGCTGCTCGCAGGTTCCACGAGGATCATTCCTATCGGGTGATGAACGCGCACTCCGCGAAGCGCCACGATCGATGCAGACACGTCTCGCGCGTCGTCTGACCCGGCCGTGCGTGGATCGAGAAGGGACTCAGGATGGCTGCAGTGGAGTCGCGGCCACAGTCGGGGGCTACTCCGGCGAGGGCCGGCAGGGTGCTGGGCACGCTCATCCTGGTCGCGGCGATCGCCAACCTGCCGTTGGCGGTGGCGAACGTCGCGCTCCCCGACATCGGGCTGCACTTCGACGCCTCCCAGACGCAGCTCAACCTGGTCGCCGTGGGCTACTCGCTGGGACTGGCGGCATCGGTGCTGTGGCTGGGAGCCCTCGGAGACCGGTACGGCCGCAAGTCGATGCTGCTGCTGGGTGTCGTGTTGTCCCTGCCGGCGGCGCTGGTCTCGGCGTGGGCGCCGTCGATCGAGGTGCTGATCGGCGCCCGGATCTTCGGTGGGCTCACCGCGGGGATGGCGTACCCCACCACGCTGGCATTGATCACCGCGCTGTGGGCCCCGGGTCCAGGACGGACACGGTCGATCGCGCTGTGGTCGGCGATCGGCGGTGCCCTCTCCGCGCTCGGTCCGCTCATCTCCGGGCTCCTGTTGGAGGAGTTCTGGTGGGGCTCGGTCTTCCTGGTGACCCTGCCGTTGATCGCTGTGGGGATCCCTGCGGCGATGATGCTCCTACCGGCGCACGTCAACGAGACCACCGAACCGGTCGACAACCTGGGCGGGATCCTGTCTGCGGTGCTGGTCGGCACGGCCATCCTGGCCATCAACTTCGCGGCGGTTCCCAACGCCGGGACCGCCGTCCTTGGCCTGTCGATCGTGGCCCTGGCGGCTCTGGTCGGCTTCGTGATCCGCCAGCGGCGCGCTGCCAACCCGCTGTACGACCTGCACGTCGCCGCTCGACGGATCTTCTGGGTTGCGGCGACCGCCGGGATCGTGGTGTTCGGCTCGTTGATGGGCGCCATGTTCATCGGCCAGCAGTTCCTGCAGAACGTGCTCGAGTACTCCACCGTCGAAGCCGGGTTCGCGATCCTGCCGGCCGCGGTGTTCATGGTGCTGCTGGCACCCCGGTCGGCCAAGCTGGTCGAGGCCCGCGGCTCCCGCTTCACGCTGCTGTGCGGCTACGTAGCCATCTTCCTGGGGTTCCTGACGATGCTGGCACTGTGGAAGGAAGGCATCGCCTACTGGGAGGTCGGTCTGGCCTACGCGTTCGTTGGCGCCGGGGTGGGCCTGGCCGGCACGCCGTCGTCGCGGGCGCTCACCGGCTCGGTCCCCGTCACGCGAGCCGGCATGGCGTCGGGCACCGCCGACCTGCAGCGCGATCTGGGCGGGGCGATCATGCAGTCCATCTTCGGGGCGCTGCTGACCGCCGGGTACGCCGACGCCGTCAGCGCCGACATCGCCACCGCACCCAACAGCGACCAGATCACCGACTCCATCCAAAGCGCCCTGACCAAGTCCTTCGCGGGCGCCGAGGGCATCGCCCGGCAGTACCCCCAGTACGCCGACGCCATCACCGCAGCGGCGCGCCAGTCCTTCGTGGACGGTCAGGACTGGGCCTACGTCGCAGGCCTGGCCGCCGTGGTGCTGGTCGCAGCGCTGGTGTTCCTCGCCTTCCCGCATGCAGAAGAGGAGCGGCGGCTGCTGGCCGCCTACCACGCCGAGGACACAGCGACGCAGCCGTCGACCACCGTCAGGCCGGCTGAGCCGCCCAACGCCCCGCCGCCCACATGGGACGGCATCGACGACCACTCGCAGACAGCGAGCGAGGACAACCCGTGATTCGGTCTCCGGCGACGGGACTCGGGGCGACCTCGGCGAAGGCGTGTTCAATCCATGACTGGCCTGGGAGCCCGAGTTCGAGATGTTCGGGATCCAGCGGGTCCGGTACCTCACCGACGTCATCGTGCTCGGGGGTGCCGGCGTCGGCGGAGGTTCGCTCGTCTACGGAAGCACCCTCTACTACCCCCACAAGTAGTTCTTCGATGCCCACCGCATCGTCAAGGCGGTCGCCAAGGAGATGGGCCGTCCGTACGTGCATCGCCCCGCTCGGCATCTACTTCGGCCCCCGGGGTGACCGTCGACGACCCGCACCAACTCCGAGGCGCTGATCTCGGTGTCGCGGAGCTGGAGGTCTGCTGCAGCGCCGACCGCTGAGGATCACCGACGCGCTGACAGCCTCTCGCCAGCCGTCGGTCCCCATCTCATCGGGTTGGTCTGTCAGAGATGACGCGATGTTTCGTCCAGCTCGATGCCAACGACATCAGCTACACGGTTCAGGTCAGCGTCGCGGGCGAGCAAGGCCGCTCGGCGTCGGTGGGCGACCGAGGCGATCATGCAATCGACCATTCCTCGGGGCGTGATCCCCACCCACCGGCAGCTGCGATAGATGCGTGCCCCAGCATCGAAGTCCACTGCCGGGTCGAACCCGAGCAGCTCGAAGCGAAGCAGCAGCCGTCGGAGGTTGGCCTCGTCGCGGCCGGTACGTGCTCCAGCGAGGACCTCCATGATCACCGGCTCGGTCACGGCAACCTGGTCGCCGCTGGCGATGAGCTCGGTGAGGCGTCGATCCACCGAGCTGGCCGTTGCCCGGTCGTACTCGACCCAGGCGGACGTGTCGACCAGGATCACGCCGCGCTCGTCGGCGGCAGATCCTCGGGGATGTCACCGATGGCATGCGTACCACGCATCGCCAAGGCCTCGTCCCTGGTCATCGGCTGACCGGCGAGATGTCGCAACGCGAGGTCTACCGCCTCGGTCTTGGTGTGCACGCCGAAGCGATCCATGATCGCCCTGACGTAGGTGTCCTCGATCACGATGTTCGTGCGCACCTTGCTCATACACGTACACTACACCTCACGTGTATCGATGGTGTAGTTGCGGTGTAGATCCGTACGTCAATCGGGGAGCCCCACCGTTACCTCCTCTACCTCCTCGAAACGGATCCGCTCGTCGGCGAGGACCTCCACCGACGGCACCTGTCGCAGATCTGCTAGCAACTCCGGCCTCGTGTAGCCGTGGACCTCGCGGAACCTGTGCACGCTCTCGTCGAGTGCCACGAGGCTCGTCCAGCGGGGCACCTCCTCGGGGCTGAGAGCCACGGCGGCGTTCTCCGGCGCGGCGTCGACTTTGATGGCGCCTCGGTGGCCTTGCGGCCGCCGTCGAAGCCGAGCAGCTCGCGATGGGCCGACTCTCGAGCGACGAGCCCCCGGGGGATCGACTCTCCACCGACCGCCTCGGTTGCCGGGACGACCGGCCGAGGGCTCGCTGAACCGCCGGTAGCCACGGCCGACGGTGTGACAGTCGAGCTCGGCGCTCCCACCGCCCCGGCTACGACTGTGTCCGCCGGGCCGATCGATGCGGTCGTCGTCGGCGGCGCCAGCTCGCGACACGAAGCGGACACCTCCGCAACGCTCACCGCGCCGCTGTCCGCGTCCGCAGGCGGAACGGCGACCTCACGACCGGCGCTGACGGCATCGGGTTGGTCGGCGCCGCCGCATGCCATGAGTCCCACCGCCATGACCCCGAGCAGCCCGACGTGCGTGCCTCCGACCCGGCCCATGTTCCCCTCGGCTGGTTCACCTGTCTGACGCCCGCAGAGCCCCGGCTGGTTCCGCCCCATGGCATGTCCATCGCTCCGCCAGGATGTGCACATGAGCTGGCTGCCGGACGACTTCGCGCACCCGATCCGCGTCGACCTTTCCACCGGGCACTACCTCCGGCCGATCCGGGCCGCCGACGTCGACATCGACTATCCGGCGGTCATGGGCTCTCAGGCCCGCCTTTGGTCAGTCTTCGGCGAGGTCTGGCGGTGGCCGCCGCCGGACATGAGCCGTGAGCACGACCTGGAGGACCTGGCCCGCCACGAGCGGGAGAACGAGGCCCACGAGTCGTTCTGCTATGCGGTGCTGACTGCTGACGGTGGCGAGCTGAAGGGGTGCGTCTACATCGACCCGTGCGAACACGAAGACGGGGACTGCGATGCCCAGGTGACCTGGTGGATCACCGACGACGCGGTCGGCACGGACCTCGAGGCCGCGCTGGACGAGCTCGTGCCCCGCTGGATGGCCGCCGCGTGGCCCTTCGGGAGGGTGCGCTTCGGGGTGTGAGCAGGCCAGATCCCGTACCACCATGCCCCTCCCTGTCCACGCCCGGCCACGGGTCGTATACTCGCGGTCGGGCGATTACGAGCGGAGCTGTGCCAGGCGGCAAGACGCCGCCTGTGAGAACGTCGACTCCGCAACCGAGGACTGCACATGCAGCGCCGCTGGCTTTACTACGGGCTCATCCTGCTGGTTGTGTTCCTGATCATCCAGGACCCCACAGGTGCGGGCCAGATCGCCAACGCCTTCTTCAGTTGGCTGGGAACCGGCTTCAACATCCTGCGCGACTTCCTCGACAGCCTCTTCGCCTCCGGCGGCACGCCGACCACCACGACGGTCCCTGCCGGCTGACGTGGCCGGGCCTTACGAGCCGGACCGGGGGAACGTCACCGGCCCGCGCCGCGGACGCCGCAGGCACGCGCAGCGCCGCCGTCGACGTGGCCACGCCACGGACCCCCTGACGATGGCGTCGGGCATCGACCCGATCGACCCAGACATCACCCCCACGAACTATCCGAGGGACCGCCTGCTGCGCGCCCTGTGGCAGCTCGGCCCCATCGCTCGGCCCATGACCGAGCACAACCTGCTGGCCCCCAACGAGGAGATCCGGTATCGCAAGAACCGGCACTGGTTCGTCCTCTTCTTCCCGGTTCTGCAGACGGTCGTGGTGGTGGGCATCGCCCTCACCGTGTTCGTCGACTTCACGCTGTGGACGAACACGGCCATAGCCCTGCTGGCCATCCCGGCACTCATCCTGGTCGCCGACCTCATCTTGACCAGCGAGCACCGTCCCTCCAAGCAGCGGACAATCACCGTGCTGGTCCTGATCGTGGTGGCCATGGTCTTCCTCACCCCCCGGGGGGCGGCGATCGTCGTCGCCGTCGCCTTCGGGCTGCGGATGTTCACGTCGTGGTTGCGGTGGCGCTACTACGTGCAGGTGATCGTGACGACGCGACGGTTGATCATGACCGACGGTCTGGCCACGCAGATCATCAGCACGATGCTGATCGACAAGGTCACCGACACGAGCATCTTCGTGTCACCGCTGGGCGAGCTCCTCGGCTACGGCGACTTCCTGGTCGAGACGGCAGGCCAGGACCAGGCATTCAGCCGCATCCACAACGTGCAGTTCCCGGGGGTGTTCAACAACAGCGTGCTCCAGGTGCTGTCCGAGCACTCCATTGGCCTGCCGCGGGTGCCACCGCCGGCGCCGGATCCAGCGTTCCGCCGGCCGCAGCCTCCGCCGCCCGACCCGGCCGCACCGGGCCCCGGACCGGCGGTCTGAGGGCCGATCCGGCCCAACTGCCATCGGTCAGCGACCCGACCAGCGGGGCGGTCGCTTCTCGGCGAAGGCCCGCGGGCCCTCGACGGAGTCCTCGCTCGCCCGCATGGCGGCCACCGCCGGGTAGTCGTCAGCGAAGGCCAGCTCGAGTGGAAGGTCCAGGCCGCGCATTGCCGCCTGCTTGGTGGCTCTGACCGACAGCGGGGCGCACTCCAGGATGTCGTCGATCCAGCGGTCGACGGCCTCGTCGAGCCCTCCGGGCGGCGCCACCTCGTTGAGGAGTCCGAGACCGAATGCCTCCGCCGCGCTCATGGTCCGGCCCGTGAGCAGGAAGCCCATGGCCACCTTGAGCGGGATCTGGCGGGGCAGACGATGCACCCCGCCACCCCCGGCATAGATGCCGCGCCGCGGCTCGGGGAGACCGAACGTCGCGTGCTCGGCGGAGATGGCGATGTCGCAGGCGAGCACGACCTCGAAGCCGCCGCCCAGAGCGGCACCGTTGACCCGGGCGATGAGCGGCTTGGGGTAGTCGAAGCGCTCGACCAACCGCCGGACGGAACGCATCATCGCCTGCTCAGCCTGGCGCTGGGAGGCCGGCGCTCTGCTCATCTCGGCCAGCTGCTTGAGGTCACGGCCGGCACAGAAGGCGTCGTCCCCGACCCCCGTGATGACCACGATCCACACGTCGTCATCGGCCGCCGCTTCGTCCAACAGCTCCGACCATTCGCGGTGAGCAGCGGGGTGCACCGCGTTCCGGCGCTCCGGACGGTTGATGGTGATCCGGGCCACGTGGGGACGGGGCCTCTCGTAGAGGAAGAACTCGTGGGTCATCTGCGAAACCTTCTCGGCGCGCCGGACGTTGCGACGTAGTAGCACGGAGGGGCGGTGTCGGGGGGACCAACGTCCGCCCGCGAGCACCAGGAGGTGTGCCATCAGAGGTGATGTTGCACGTGTGGTTGCCGTCGTGGGTCTCGCCGCAGCGCTGCTGGCTGCCTGCGGTGACGACGACGGGGGGGATGCAGAGGGAACGGGGAGCGACGGCGGCGCCGGCTTGGCCAATCCCGCCTCGGTCTTCTGCGAACAGCAGGGAGGGACCGTCGAGATCGTCACAGCAGACGATGGCAGCCAGTCGGGCATGTGCCAGCTGGCCGACGGCACCGAGGTAGACGAGTGGCAGTACTTCCGCGAGTACCACACCGACAGCGACGACGAGACCCTGGCCAATCCCGCTGCCCTGTACTGCGAGGAGCAGGGCGGCACGACCACGGGTGACGAGCCACTGTGCGAGCTGCCCGACGGCGAGGTGGTGGATGCCTGGCAGTACTACCGGCAACAGACCGCCGGCGGTGCCAGCGCGGCCGCCGACACGCCCAGCACGGGTGCCGGCAGCTCGACATCGGTTGCGCCGGTCGTGGGGGGCTACTACGGGGGTTGACCGGGGCTGACGCCAGCGGGCCTGCCGTGACCGTGGCTGTCCGGGCTCGGCTCAGCGCCGGGTGGCACCCACTAGCACGAAGGTCATGACGCAGGGGCGCTCCGACCGGTTGTGCCACCGGTGGCGCGTGCCGTTCTGGACGACGACCTCACCGGCGGCAAGGTGCTTCTCGGCACCTTCGTCGAGCTCGAGGTAGACCTCGCCCTCCACGACCACGCCGATGTCAACCGTGTCGGTGGTGTGCATGCCCGGCTCGTCGAGCTCCATGTAGGAGATGAGGCCGGGCAGCTTCTCCTCCACCTCGGCGGTTGCCGCCTCCAGATCCGCGGGCGGTACACCGCCACCTTGCTCTTGCGGTGGGAACACGACCTGGACGACCCGGACGCCGCCGGGGCTGGGGAAGTAGGGCCCACCCAGGTCGGCAGGGCTGTCCACTGGCACCGCGGGCGTCGCCTGGCTGGCCCACAGGTGGCGGAACACGATGCCTGGCATCATCTCGAGAGTGGTCTCATCCACGTCGACGTCGCTGTCGAACACCGATCTTCCCCCGGCGCCGTGCCCGGTCGTCACCCGTCGGACTCCCATGGTCACCCCCTGGTCGCGGCCCGCACCCTAACGCCGGGTTCCTCGCTGGCCGGGCCCCGGGGGCGCCCCCGACCCGGTCGCTGCCTGACCGCAGACCCCGTCCGGGAACGACCGCCGAACCAGGTCCGACCGGTCGTGGTCACGCCCTACGCTGCACCAAGGGGATCCGCATGGCCGAACCGACCCGAGACCAGCTGCCCACGGCGTCGCACGACATCGTGGCGACCACCGTGGCCATGGAGCGCATGCTGCTGGTGTCGGGAGCCTTCGTCGTTATCGCCGGCTTCCAGCTGTTCGTGCTGAGCGGGCGCACAGCGGACTACTTCGCGTGGACGATCGACCCGCCCCTGACCGCGGCGTTCCTAGGCGCGGGCTATTGGTCGTCCGCCGTGCTCGAGTTCGGCAGCGCCAGACGCCACGCATGGGCCCGCGCCAGGGTGGCCATGCCCGCAGTGCTCGTCTTCACCACCATCACCCTCATCGTGACCCTCTCCCACCTGGACAAGTTCCACCTCGACTCGGTGTTCGGGATCGCCTGGCTGGTGGTGTACTGCGTGTTCCCGGTGGCGATGACGGCGGTGCTCGTCGGGCAGCTCCGGGTGCGTGGTGTCGATCCGCCCCGCGGCGAGTCGCTGGCCTTGTGGGCGCGCGCCGTGCTCGTGCTGCAGGCGGCGGTGCTGGCGCCGTTCGGCGTCGCCTTGCTGGTAGCGACCTCGACGTTCGACTCGTGGTGGCCGTGGACGCTGACGCCGCTGACAGCCCGCGCCACCGGTGCCTGGCTGGTGGGCGTAGCCGTCATCGCCGTGCACATCGTCATCGAACGCTCCCTCGACCGGACCGACGTGGGGCTCGCTTCCTACGGCGCCTTCGGTCTGCTCCAGCTGATCGCCCTGGCCCGATACTCCGGCACCCCCGACTGGAGCGCGGCCGGAGCCACCGCCTACATCGGCTTCTGCGCGCTGATGGTGGTCGTGGGCGCCTTCGGCGTGATCGGGGCGTTGAGGATGAGGCGCCGGCCACGCGATGCCGCCGTGGCCACGCCCTGACCACGTGACCACCTGACGGGCTGCCGGACGGGCGGCCCGTCGAGAGGCTCACCCGACGTCACGCCGCTGCAGCCCCACCAGGCCGGCGCCGGTGGCGGCGACGGCCACGACGGCGAGGCCGGCCAGCGGCGCCAGCGCCAGGTCGGCGGCGGGCATGAGCGGCACGTGCTGGAACGGCGACAGGTTGCGCACCCAGGCCGGGAGCTGGAGGAGCTCGCCCAGCAGGCCGATCACCACGCACACGGCGAGCAGCGCCCATGCTGCTTGGGCGGCGCGGGGCACGAAGCCGATGGCCAGGACCGTGAGCCCGACGAGGACGAGGACCGCCGGGAGGTAAGCCAGGGCGATTCCACCGAGGCGCCACGACTCGCCCGGGTCGCCCACCGCCAGCCCGTAGGACAAGCCGGTGCCCACGCCGGCGGCGGCGAGCACGAGGGCGGTGCCTCCTGCGGCGAGGGTCAGGTGCGACCCGGCCCACCGCAGCCGCGACAGCGCGGTGGCGAGCAGCGGCTCGGCCCGCCCGGCGACCTCCTCGCTGCGCAGGCGCAAGGTCGACTGGATGGCGTAGCCCGTGCCCATCAGAGCCAGGATCAGCATGGTGGTGGCCAGGAACGAGTCGGTCAGGTTCCCGCCGCCCTGGGCGAGAAGGTCCTGGATGTCCTGGCTGTCGCCCACCAGCTCGTCCACGTCATCGCCCACCGAGCCGTAGGCCAGACCGCCGAGGAACAGACCCACCGTCCAACCGATCAGGCTCCCCCGCTGCAGGCGCAGGGCCAGGCCTACCGGCCGCAGCAGGACCGGGGAGGCGTGCGGCGGACCGGGCCGGGCCCGCACCAGGCCGGCCCCGAGGTCTCGCCGGTTCTCGATCGCCACCGCGCCGCACATGAGCACCACGGTGGCCCCGGCGATGAGCAACAGGACCCACCACCTCTCGCCGGCAAACGGCCTGATGGACTGGGCCCACCCGAGCGGCGAGAACCACGTCAGCGTCCCGTCGCCTACGTCCCCCACCGCCCTCACCACATAGGAGAAGGCCAGACCGATCCCCGCCAGGCCGGTCGCAGCGCGGCTGGAATCGGTCACCTGGGCGGCGGCGCAGGCGACACCGGCGAACACGAGGCCCGTGCCGGCCACACCGGCGCCCAACGCGAACGAGCCCGCCGGTCCCAACCCAACGGCGACAAGTCCGATCCCCACCCCTGCAGCCAGCACGAGGTCAGCGCCGACGGCCACCGTCACGGCGGCGGCCAATGGGGCGTGACGACCGACCACGGTGGACCGCACCAGCTCGGCGCGGCTGCTCTCCTCCTCGGCCCGGGTGTGGCGGGTGATCATGAACACGTTCATGAGTGCCGCCGCCACGGCGGCGAACATGAAGATCTCCCAGCTGACACGCCCGCCCAGGGTGGCCAACGCGCGCGGTGGACCGCCCATGGCGACGAAGGCTGCGTTGTTCTCCAGGCCGGTGGCGGCTCTCTGGAGATCGCCGGGATCGGGATAGAGGCCTTTGATGCTGATTGCCTGGAGGACGACCAGCCCGACGATGGAGGCGAGCCACACCGGTGTGCGGACTCGGTCGCGGCGCAGGGCGAGGCGGGTGAGGGTGGGAGTAGCGGTCAGCTCGCCCATCGAACGTGCCTCAGTCGGGCGAACGCTGGGGGCGGCTGGCGGCAGTGGCCACTCGCTGGCCCTGACCATTGCCGTCACCAGCGTCGCCGGCCGCGTCGGTGTCATCCAGCTGGTCGCCGTAGTGGCGCAGGAACAGCTCCTCCAGCGTGGGCGGGGTGCTGGTCAGGCTCCGGATCCCGACCCCGCTGAGATGTCCGATGACGGTGTCGAGCTCGGTGGTGTCGACATCGAAGCGGGCCGCGTTGCCGTCCTGGTGCAGATCGTGGACGCCCTTCAGCCGGTCGAGGCCGCCCAGCGCCCCGCTGGTCTCGACGGCTATGGACGTGCGCGTGAGGTGACGCAGCTCGGTGAGGGTGCCTGTCTCGACGGTGCGGCCGGCGCGGATGATCGTCACCTCGTCGCAGAGCTTCTCCACCTCGGCGAGGATGTGGCTCGACAGCAGCACCGTCCGGCCCTCTGCAGCCACGGTCCCGATGTAGTCCTGGAACACGGCCTCCATCAGGGGGTCCAGGCCCGAGGTCGGCTCGTCCAGGACGAGCAGCTCCACGTCGGAGGCCAAGGCCGCCACCAGAGCGACCTTCTGCCGGTTGCCCTTGGAGTAGGTGCTCCCCTTCTTGGTGGGGTCGAGGTCGAAGCGGTCCAGCAGCTCGTCGCGCCTGCGTTTGTCGATGCCGCCCCGTAGGCGGGTCAGGACGTCGATCACCTCTCCGCCGGTGAGGTTCGACCACAGGGTGACCTCGCCAGGCACGTAGGCGAGCCGGCGGTGCAGCGCGACGGAGTCACGCCACGGGTGGCCGCCGAGCAGCTCGACGGAGCCGCTGTCGGCCCGCAGCAGTCCGAGCAGGACACGGATGGTGGTGCTCTTACCCGAGCCGTTCGGCCCCAGGAACCCGTGCACCTCACCGGTGGCCACCCGCAGGTCGAGGCCGTCCAGCGCCCTGGTTCGCCCGAAGGTCTTGACCAGCTCGGAGACCGAGATGGCGGTCGTCATGGGGAATGACGCTACGGCGAGCAGCCCGCAACGACGACGACCGCTGCTCGCGGCGGCAGCCTCCGGATTCCGATAGTTGGCACTGATCGGGGATGCCGCTGCACGGCTTCGTCCTCATCATCGAGTCATCAGAGGTGTCGAACGTCTGCGGCCCGCCGAAGCGGCCCGCCACGCGCCAGGAGAGGAACAGCAATGGGCGAGGTGAAGGGAAGGACGCGGCGGAGGGAGGCTGCAGGTCCACCACGGCGGCGCGGTGTCATGGGTGCCGCCGCCGTCTTGCTGGGCGGCCTGCTGGCCGTCCCGACGGGATGGGTGGCGGCGTCGCCGGCGGCAGCGGCCACTGGCTGGGCCAGGACATGGTCCGTCCCGGCAACCGCCGACCTGATCCACCCGCGTCCAGTCCTGGTCGGGAACGCAGTGGCGACCATCGTGGACGCTTCGCCGGACACGGTCAGGTTCCGGTCGAGAGCGAACGGCGACCTGGTCGGCCCCACCATCACGTTGCCTGCTGACGTCGATGCATCCGCCATCACCCCTACCGGGGCCGGCGACATCGTCGTGGTAGGCACCCAGAGCTCGGTGGGGAACCAGATCTACGACGACGAGGTGTTCGTGGCCCGGTACTCGGGCACTACCGGCTCGCAAATGTGGTTCACCACGTTCGGCGCCGCCCCCGACGGGTCCTTCACCGCCGGCAGTGACGACGCCAAGACCGTAACCACCGACGGCGCCGGTGCGGTCTACGTGGCCAGCTCGTCCCACGAGGCCGGGGCGAGCATGGACGCCGTGGTCACCAAGCTGGTCGACGGCGGCGACAGCGCAACCGTGGCGTGGGACGAAGCCTTCGACCACGACGGGATGTTCGACTCACCTCAGGACATCGAGGTGAGCGGAACCGACGTCTACCTGGCAGGCAGCTACGGCTCGGGGGTTTCGCCGTTCTACGGCTGGGTCAAACGCCTCGACACCGACGGGAACCGCCTCGAGAGCCATGTGTTCGACGCCGCCAAGTACACGGCCGGCGGCAATGCCAGCGCGGCGTCGCGCGTGTCCTCCGTCGAGGTGTCGGGTGGCCGGGTGTGGGTCGGCGGGGGTGTCGACGTGGATGTCAGCGCCTCACGGGGCCACGGCGACGGCTTCGTCGCCAACTTCGCCCTCGATCTGTCCGGCGAGGCGTGGGAGCGCTTCGGCAGCCCGTTCGTGCAGGACCCGATCATCGCCATGCCGGGGCTCGGCTCGGGTAGTGACGAGGTGTACGACCTGGCGGTGACGTCGGCCGGGGTCGTGGCCGTGGGGAAGACCGACGGCAACATGGGCGCGATCGCGACCTACCCGCTGACCGGCAGCGGCATGGGCTTCCTCAGGGTGGGTACCGGTGCAGCGGCCAAGCTCTACAAGGGCCCCGGCCTCGCCGCGGTGGCGGCGGGGGCGACCGAGCTCTACGTGGCGGGCGGTGCCGACCCCTCCGGGCAGGCGTCGCAGATGTTCCTGGCCCGCCTCGACCCGAGCACCACCCCGCCGACCAAGCCCCCCACCAAGCCGCCGGCCAAGCCACTGGCCAAGCCGCCGGCGCCGGCGACGGGCGGCTCGGGCGGCTACTTCCTCGTCGAGTCCGACGGCGACCTGTATGCCTTCGGCACGGCCAGGGCAAAGCTGAAGGCCATCGACCCGCAGGCGAAGGACAACAACGCCAGGGGGGCGACGGTGTCGAGCAT
>Ga0299914_10000622_pt1 | contig 21793 bp, 22 predicted proteins | sample RVTome_10_FD_201361 | JGI IMG/M metagenome (GOLD analysis project Ga0299914, IMG submission 201361) | Soil microbial communities from uranium-contaminated site in the Upper Colorado River Basin, Wyoming, United States - RVT153D57 (version 2) ...
ACGGCCATGACGATGCGGCGGAACGCCATCTACCCGTCCATCGTCGTCGGGATCCCGCCGGCGGAGGACGCCTGGCTGGGCAAGGCCACCGAGCGCATCTTCCTGCCGGCGATCCGCATGACCGTCCCCGAGATCGTCGACTACGACCTGCCCGTGGCCGGCGCCTTCCACAACTGCGTCATCGTCTCGATCCGGAAGCGGTTTCCCGGGCACGCGAAGAAGGTCATGCACGCGATCTGGGGCCTGGGCATGCTCAGCCTCTCGAAGTCGGTCGTCGTCGTGGACGAGTTCGTCGACGTGCACGACTACGAGCAGGTCTTCTTCCACGTCTGCGCGAACGTCGACCCGAAGCGGGACGTCCTCGCGAGCGAGGGCCCGCTCGACCAGCTCGACCACGCGGCCGTGCTGCCCTGCTACGGCGGTAAGCTCGGCATCGACGCGACGCACAAGCTGGCGGAGGAGGGCGCGCGCGAGTGGCCGGAGCGGATCGAGATGTCGCCGGAGGTTCGTGACACCGTGGACCGGCGCTGGGAGGAATATGGAATCGGTGCCCAACCCGCTTCGAACGGGCGAATTTCCCAGGTCTTGAGGCAAAAGGTACGTCGTTGACAGAAACGAGCACCCGGCGAAAGAATGCCGTCGCTTGTAACACCGCGAGCGGGCAGGAGGGAGTGGCGTGGCCGACGAGCTAGAGCGGCCGGGGGAGATCCCCGAGCACGAGGACGCTGAGGCCCACCTCCCGGCGCCGACGATCTGGCCGTTCGCCTTCGCGGGCGCCGTCGCGCTGATCCTCCTCGGGCTGATCGTGAGCACGTGGGCGACGGTGATCGGCATCGTCCTCGCGGTCGTCTTCGGCTTCGTCTGGATCCGCCAGGTGACGCGTGAGGTCCGCGGCGAGCCAGAGCCGGTCGAGGCGTCGGCCCCGGCCCTGGCCGAGCCCGCCGAAGAGGAGGGCGAGGAGGGCCCGCCGCGCTTCGAGCGCTCGAAGTTCCTCGAGGGCGCGACGGTCGGCATCGGCCTCGCCATCGGCGCCGTCGTCACGGTGCCGGTGCTCGGCTTCGCGGTCGCGCCGGCCTTCGTCGACCAGGACTACCCGGACGTCGACCTGGGGCCGCTCGACAGCTACCCCGAGGGGGAGTGGCAGATCGCCACGTTCACCTCCGACCTCGAGGACGGGAAGGTCTCGCGGCGCACCGCGTTCATCCGCAACAACGGGCTCACGGACAGCGTCCCGAGCTTCTCCATCCTCTCCAACCGCTGCGTGCACCTCGGTTGCCCGACGCAGCCGCAGGGCCCGCCCGGCGAGCCGCGGACGATCGAGACGGAGAATGGCCCGGTCGAGCTGACTCCGACCCAGCCCTCGGGCTACGGCTGCCCCTGCCACGGCGGCGCCTACGACGTCGAGGGCAACCGGACGGCCGGCCCCCCGGTGCGGGCGCTCGACCGCTACGAGTTCTCGATCGTCGAGGGGAGGCTCGTGCTCGGTAGCCCCTACAGCGTTGCCGAGGTCGACGGCGAGGGGGCCGACGCGGTCATCGTGAAGTACGACCCGTCCGACCCCGGCGTCCACGTGGACGGGCCCGAGCAGTACTTCTACCCGTACGTGCCGTGAGAAGCCGCTGATGGCCAAGGCGAAGTCGAAGCGGCAGCAGCAGCTCGAGCACGCGCTGCTCGTCCCGGTCGACTGGCTGGAGGAGCGCTCCGGCCTCGTCGGCGGGCTCAAGTACTTCCTTTTCCGCAACGTCCCGCGCGACACGAACTGGTTCCACACGCTCGGCTCCGCCACGCTGACGGCGTTCATCGTCCAGCTCGTCACCGGCGTCGTGCTCGCCTTCTACTACAAGCCGTCGCCGAACGAGGCCTACGCCTCGATCCAGTACATCACCAACGACCTGACGCTCGGCTGGCTCGTCCGCGGGATGCACCGGTGGGGTGCCAGCGTCTTCATCATCCTGCTCTTCCTGCACATGGGGCGCGTGTTCCTCTTCGGCGCCTACAAGTACCCGCGCGAGCTCAACTGGCTCCTGGGCGTGCTGCTCCTCGTCCTCGCCATGCTCGAGGGCTTCACCGGCTACCTGCTGCCGTGGGACGAGACCTCGTACTGGGCCACGGTCGTCGGCATCAACCTGAATGCGACGGCGCCCTTCGCCGGACCGTTCCTGGCGGACTTCCTGCGCGGAGGTCAGGAAATCGGCACCGAGACGCTCGCGCGCTTCTACTCGATGCACATGCTCCTGATACCGGGCGGGCTGATCGCCCTGATCACCCTGCACCTCTACCTCGTCATCCGCCTCGGCGTCACCTCGCCGCCGTGGTCGAAGGAGGCCGCCGGGTCGGAGCGCGAGGAGGTCGTCACCGGCAAGCGAGGGCTCGTCGAGCCGCGGCCGCGCGGCGACGGGGGCGCGACCGCCGACGTGAGAGGGCGGCCCGAGGCGTGAGTTCATGAGCAACGAGAAAGAGCGCGCCTACTTCAAGCGCTACAAGGAGGACGTCAAGCGCGAAGGGAAGCCGTTCTTCCCCTACGCGATGTTCCACGACACGGTGATGAGCTTCGTCGTGGTCTGCGTCATCGTCGCGCTCGCGTGCATCTGGTACTTCACCTCCGGCGAGGAGGCCGGCGACGCCGGCATCCTGGGGCCGCGCTACACGGAGGAGGCCGATCCGGGCACGACCTCGTTCGTGCCGCGCCCCGACTGGTACTTCTACTTCCTCTTCTACCTCCTGCGGATCTTCAAGTGGCCGGAGTCGGTCGTCCTCGGGACGGTCGGCATCCCGACGATCGCTCTGATCCTCCTGTTCGCCCTCCCGTTCGTCGACCGCCGCCGCGAGCAGCGGCTGATCCGCCGGCCGGTCGCGGTCGTCGCCGCGCTCCTCGTCATCGCCTCCATGGGCGTTCTCACCTACCGGGGCGCCACCGCCGAGGAGTCCCTCGCGTCCGAGAACGTCGAGCTCGTCGGCGAGTGGGTGGAGGTGCAGGGCCTCTCCGAGGAGGGCGCTGCCGGCGCCGAGCTCTTCGCGGAGTCGGGCTGCATGAACTGCCACACCTACCTGGGCGCCGGCTCGGCCAACCTGGGCGCGCCCGACCTCTCCGAGATCGGCGCCTCCGGGCAGACGGCCGAGGAGCTCGCCGCCTACGTGGCCAACCCGGCCGATTTCGGGAACACCGTCATGCCTCCGTACGCGAATCTGGGCGAGGAGAACCTCCTGCTCCTCGGCACGTTCCTCGAAGAGTCGAAGGGCGAAGGCGGCGGCGAGTAGCAACGCCGCCGGAGGTCCGTGAAGGTCTTCCTGGGCATCACCGGCGCCTCCGGCGCCCCGTACGCCGCACGGCTGCTTCAGGCGCTCTCCGCCTCGGGCGCGGAGATCGGCGTCTGCATCTCCGACGCCGGCGTCCAGGTCTGCGCGACCGAGCTCTACGGGGACATCGCGCTCCCGCGCGACGAGGTCACGGCGCGGCTCGTCGAGGGGATCGACGGCGTCGAGGTCGTCGGCCTGCGCGACTACACGACGCCGTACGCGAGCGGGTCGGCGCGCATCGACGGCTACGTGATCTGCCCCTGCTCCATGTCCACCGCCGCGAGCATCGCGGCCGGGGCGATGGCGAACCTCGTCCATCGCGCCGCCTCCGTGGCGATCAAGGAGGAGCGGAAGCTCGTGCTCGTCCCGCGCGAGACGCCGCTCTCGACCATCCACCTGGAGAACCTCCTGCGCCTGCGCCGGGCCGGCGCGACGGTCGTCATGGCGGCCCCGGGCTTCTACCATGCCCCCCAGACCGTCGACGATCTGGTCAACTTCGTCGTGGCGCGATGTCTCGATCAACTCGGAATCGACCAGACGCTCGTCAGCCGCTGGGGACAGTGAGCTCCGGCACGCTCGCCCCGGCCGCCGTCGAGGCGATGTTCGACCGCATCTCGCCGGTCTACGACCCGATGAACCGGCTGATGACCGCCGGCCTCGACCGCCGCTGGCGGAGGCTGGCCGTGCGGGCCGTCGTCCGGCCCGGCGACCGCGTCCTCGACGCATGCTGCGGCACGGGCGACCTCGCGCTCGAAGCCGAGCGCGCCGGCGGCCGGGTCACGGGCCTGGACTTCTCCGAGCGCATGCTCGAGCGGGCCCGCCGGAAGTCGCCGTCGGTGGAATGGGTGCGCGGCGACGTGCTCGCGCTTCCGTTCGCCGACGGGAGCTTCGACGCGGCCACGGTCGGCTTCGGGATCCGGAACGTCGAGGACCTGGAGGCCGGTCTTCGCGAGCTCGCGCGCGTGCTCGGGCCCGGCGGGCGGATCGCCTGTCTCGAGATCACGAGGCCGCGCGGCGCGCTGCGTCCCTTCTTCTCGATCTGGTTCGACGGCCTCGTCCCGCTGGCGGGAACGGTGCTGCCCGGGGGCGCCGCCTACACATACCTTCCGGCGAGCGTCCGCCGCTTCCCCGGTCCCGAGGACCTGGGCGAGGCCCTGCGCCGCGCGGGCTTCGGGGAGATCGGCTGGCGCCTGCTCGGCGGCGGCATCGTGGCGCTCCACGCAGCGACGAGGAGCGAGCGGTGAGCGCGCTTGCCACCGTCCGCGCCGCGCCCGGGCTCGACGCGTATCTGGAGCTGCTCGAGGAGCGGCTCGAGCGCTCGGTCGGCTCGCACCCCGGCCTCGTCAGCGAGATCGGCGCGGACACCCTGTCGGCCGGGGGCAAGCGCTTGCGGCCCGTGCTCGTCTTCCTCTGCACGCGGTCGGCCGAGCGGACCGGGGAGCGGGCCGTCGCCGGCGGCGCCGCCGTCGAGCTCGTGCACATGGCGACGCTCGTCCACGACGACCTGCTCGACGGCGCCGATCTCCGCCGCGGCCGCCCGACCGCGTGGGCCGAGCACGGCGACGGCGCCGCGAAGGCGACCGGCGACTACCTGTTCGCGCGGGCGTTCGCCGAGCTCGCCGGGACCGGCGATGCCGAGGGCGTCGCCGTCCTCGCCGAGGCCGCGCTCGCGCTGGCGCGCGGGGAGGCGCTCCAGCGGCGCCAGGCCTTCCGGCCGGAGACGACCGTGGAGGAGTACCTGGCGCGCTGCTCGCTCAAGACCGGCAAGCTCTTCGAGGCCGCGTGCGTGCTCGGCGGCGGCCGGCCGGACCTGGGGGCGTTCGGGCTCGCGCTCGGCGTCGCCTTCCAGATCGCCGACGACATCCTCGACTGCACGGGCGACTTCGACACGACCGGCAAGGCGCCCGGCGTCGACCTGCGCGACGGCACGCCCACGCTGCCGCTCATCCTCGCGGCGCGCGAGGACGAACGCGTCCGGCGGGCGCTCGCGGGCGAGCGCGACGACTCCGCCCTCGAGCTCGTGGCGGCGACCGGCGCGATCGAGACCGCCCGCACGTTCGCGCTCGAGTACGCCGCCCGCGCCCGCGCGGCGCTCGACGGCGAGCCCGACCGCGCGTCGCTCGAGGCCCTGACCCACCTCGTCGTGGACCGGGACGGGTAAGTGTCCCACCAGGCAATGCACGACGCAGAGGCACAGCAGCATCACCAGGAGGAGCACTAGCCGTGGCGGTGCTGACCCAGCAGTCCGCGCTCGACTCGATCTGGGAGAAGGTCGAGGCGAACGAGCGCCTCGACCTCGAGGATGGGCTCACGCTGATGGAGTCCGACGACCTGCTCCAGCTCGGCGAGCTGGCGGACGCCGCCCGGCGGGTGCGCGGCGGCACCGACGAGGTCTACTTCGTCCAGAACCTGTATCTCAACCAGACCAACGTCTGCCGGGTGAAGTGCAAGTTCTGCGCGTTCGCGGTCACGCAGAAGCAGGAGGGCGCATACACGACCACGGCGGAGGAGCTCGTCGAGGATGCCCTGCGCCAGCGCGAGCTGACCGGCTTCACTGAGATCCACATGGTCAACGGCGAGAACCCGCACGTGGGCTTCGACTTCTACGTGGACACGATCCGCTCGCTGCACGAGGCGATGCCCGACGTGCACCTCAAGTGCTACACGGCGAGCGAGATCCACCACATGACCAAGCTCTCGGGGCTCACGCACGAGCAGGTCCTCGTGGAGCTCAAGGCCGCCGGCCTCGGCTCGCTCCCGGGCGGCGGCGCCGAGGTCTTCGCCGATCGCGTCCGCCGGCTGATCGCGCCCGGGAAGGAGCACCCCGACTTCTGGTTCCACACGCACCGGGCGGCGCACGGACTCGGAATCCCCACGCACTGCACCATGCTCTACGGGCACGTGGAGACGTACGAGGAGCGGGTCGACCACCTGCTGCGCCTGCGGGCCCTCCAGGACGAGACCGGCGGCTTCCTGGCCTTCATCCCGCTCGCGTTCCATCCCGAGAACACCGTCTTCGAGCGGCGAGGGTGGCGGCACAGCGCCGGCTCCGACGACCTCAAGATGATCGCCGTCTCGCGGCTGCTCCTCGACAACGTCCCGAACGTGAAGGCCTACTGGATCATGATGGGCATGCCGCTCGCCGCCGTTGCCCTCCACTTCGGGGCGAACGACGTCCAGGGCACCGTGGTGCGCGAAGAGATCTTCCACGCGGCCGGCGCGACCACGGAGACGGAGCAGAAGATCGACGAGCTCGTCCGCTTCGTCCGGGAGGCCGGGCGGATCCCCGTCCAGCGGGACACCCTCTACAACGAGCTGCGGCGATGGTGACCCTGAGCCAGACGATCCCGGCGCTTCCCGCGCGCAACGTCGGCGCCTCCGCGGGCTTCTACCGCGACCGGCTCGGCTTCGACGTGCTGCACGAGGACGCCGGCTTCGCCGTCGTCGGCCGCGACGACGCCGTCCTGCACCTCTGGGAGGCCGGGGACGAGAGCTGGCAGAGCCGCGGCACGGTCGAGCGGCCCGTGCGCTCGGGCGCCGAGTCGTTCATCGCGGGCACCGCCAGCTGCCGGATCCGCGTCGACGGCGTCGACGAGCTCTTCGAGGAACTGCGCGACCGCGACGTCCTGCATCCGGTCTCACGGGACGGGGTGACCGACACCGACTACGGCGCCCGCGAGCTGGCCACGCTCGACCCCGACGGGAACCTCGTCGTGTTCTTCCAGTGGGACGAGGCGAGTTGACACGCTCTCGGCACATCCGGTCGCACACTCGTGCGGAGAGCGGCGATAGGCTGAAGCCGAGCAGGGGGCGGGCCGGGACCCGAAGATACTCGCGTGTAACCGAACGACCCGGACGCCGGGCGAGGCGGTGCGGATGATCAGGCTCGGGCGCATCTCGTACGTGAACATGGCGCCGGTCTTCCACCGGCTCGCCGTCGAGGTCGACGAGGTCCACGGCGTCCCCACGGAGCTCAACGCGCGGCTGCTCGCGGGCGACATCGACCTGGCGCCGATCTCGTCCATCGAGTACGCGCGCAACGCCGGGCGGCTGCGGATCCTGCCGCGCCTATGCGTCTCCTCCGAGGGCGCGGTCGACTCGATCCAGCTCGTCTCGCGCATCCCGCTCGAGCACATCGACACCGTCGCGGTCACGCCCGAGAGCGCCACGTCGGTCGTGCTCACCAGGGTGCTCCTGCCCGAGGCCCGGCTCGTGCCGCTCGAGAAGAAGGCCGAGGCCAAGCTCCTCATCGGGGACGCCGCCCTGCGGAGCGCCTTCGAGGACCCGACGCCGCACTACGACCTGGGCCGGCTGTGGCTGGAGCGAACCGGCCTGCCGATGGTCTTCGCGGTGTGGGCCTGCCCCGACCCGCCGCCGCCGGGCGTTCTCGAGCTCGAGGAGGCGCTCGTCTCGTCCGTGCGCCAGGCGCGGGCCGAGCCCGAGCAGCTCGCGTTCGAGGCGAGCGCCCAGTACGGCTACCCGGCCGGCTTTCTCGCCCGCTACTTCGAGAAGCTCCGCTACAGCTTCGGGCCGCGCGAGCGCGCGGGGCTGATCACCTTCTTCGAGCTGGCCCGCGACGTCGGCGAGCTCGAGCGCGTCCCGGAGCTGCGCTTCGTCGTGCCGGAGGCCGTCTCGCTGTGACCGGCGGCGGCAACGGGAGCGGGCGCGGGAACGGCCGCGTCGGCGAGATCTTCGACCGGGTGCTCGCGGGCGAGCGCCTCGCGGACGCCGACGCGCTCGTCCTCCTTCGCAGCCGTGACCTCGTCCGGGTCGGCCGCGTCGCGGACGAGCTGCGCAACCGGAAGGTCGACCCTCGCCGGGTCACGTTCATCATCGACCGGAACGTCAACTACACGAACATCTGCCACACGGACTGCGACTTCTGCGCGTTCTACCGCCGGCCGGGCGACCGCAAGGAGGGGTACCTCCTCCCCAAGCCGGTCATCTTCAAGAAGATCGAGGAGACCCTCGCCCTGGGCGGCACCGCGCTCCTCATGCAGGGCGGGCACCATCCCGACCTCGGCAGCGACTTCTACGAGGACCTGTTCCGGTCGATCAAGGAGCGCTACCGCATCCACCTCCATGCGCTTTCGCCGCCGGAGATCCAGCACATCGCGCGCCGCTCGAAGCTGACCGTGCCCGAGACGCTGACGCGGCTGCGCGACGCCGGGCTCGACTCGCTCCCGGGCGGCGGGGCCGAGATCCTCGTCGACCGCGTGCGCGACATCATCGCGCCCAAGAAGACGACGTCCGCCGAGTGGCTGGGCGTGATGCGGGAGGCGCATCGCCTCGGTGTCTCCTCGACCGCGACCATGATGTACGGCCACGTCGAGACGCTCGAGGAGCGCGTCGAGCACATGCGCCGCATCCGCGAGCTCCAGGACGAGACCGGCGGCTTCCGCGCGTTCATCTCCTGGACGTTCCAGCCGGACGGCACGCGCCTTGCCGATCGTGTCAGCGACCATCCGACGTCGTTCGACTACCTCCTCACCCAGGCCGTGAGCCGGATCTACCTGGACAACGTCGACCACATCCAGTCGAGCTGGGTGACGCAGGGGATGAAGGTCGGCCAGGTCGCGCTGAGCTTCGGCGCGGACGACATGGGCTCCGTGATGATCGAGGAGAACGTCGTCTCGGCGGCCGGCACGACTCACCGGGCGGACACCGACGACTTCGTCCGCGCGATCCGTGCGCTCGGCAAGGTGCCCGTGCAGCGGGACACGCTCTACCGCGAGGTGAAGGTCTGGGCCTGACCTGAGCCCGCCGCTTGCCTCCGGGCGGAGGGTGTGCTTTCGTGTTGGCGGGTGCCGAAGAGGGGTCTTTTGTGCGTCGCGATCGCGGTTGCCCTCGTCGTTCCTGCGCTCGCGGGCGCGGCGCGGGAGACGCTCCTGCCTGGTGTTACCTACGAGCGGAGCGTGGTGCTGAAGGGAGGGCGGCCCGTTGTGCTGCACGTCGTGCGCACGCGGCCCCAGAGCGGCCTCTATCGGGTGCGGCCGGTCCTCTCGCACGGCACCGTCCTCGGTCGCCAGGCCCTGCCCGGCATGCAAGCTCGCATCGGCAAGCGAGCCACCACGGTAGGGGTCAACGGCGACTTCTTCACGCTGCGGACGGGCGAGAGCTCCGGTCTCTACCTGCGCGGGGGCGTCGTCTCGTCGCCGCCCGCGGTGAACCGGTCGGCACTCGCCGTGGGGGCGGACGGCCTCCTGGCCGTCGACGTCTTCCGTCTCGTCGGCTCGTGGCGCGCGGGAACCTCCGGGGCCCGCCCCCTCCGGAAGGTCAACCGGAAGATCTCGACGCCTCCCGGCGTCGCGCTCTTCACCCCGGCGTGGGGAGGCCTCACGCCCCGCACGAAGGGCGCGGTCGAGGTTGTCCTGACGGGCTTTCCGCCGGCCCGGATCGATGCGGACCTGACCGGGACGGTGACGGCGGTGACCCGTGGAGGCCGCACGCCGATTCCGCGCGGCGGCGCGGTCCTGCAGGCCCGGGGCGAGACGGGGACGACGCTCCTGGCCGCGGCGACCGTCGGGGCGACGGTGACCATCCGCCTGCGCTTCGCGGCGTTCCCGGAGGGCGCGCTCGACGCGATCGGAGGCGGCCCGGCGCTCGTGAGAAATGGAGCGCCGCTCCGGCAGCCCGGCGAAAACTTCACGTTCGACCAGCTCTCCCGCCGCCATCCGCGCACGGCCGTCGGGCAGCGCGCCAACGGGAGCTACCTGTTCGTCGTCGCGGACGGGCGGAGCCGCCGGAGCGCCGGCCTGACCACCTGGGGGCTGGCGCAGACCATGGCCGACCTCGGCGCGGTGACCGCCATGGCCTTCGACGGCGGCGGCTCGTCGACCATCTCGTTCAACGGTGGCGTGCTCAACGCGCCCTCGGACGGGCGCCCTCGCCCGGTGGCGAACGGTCTCTTCCTCTTCTACTACGGGATCTACGCGCCGCCGCTGGAGCGCGGCGTCCTCTCGCCGAACGGCGACGGCGTGGGCGAGTCGAAGAAGCTCTCCGCACGGGTCGTCCGCCGCGCGGCGGTCCGCCTGCGCCTCCGCCGCCCCGACGGCTCGGAGGCCTGGGGCCTGGAGGACGTCGTCGGTCGCGGGCTGATCTCCCGCGTCGTCTCCAATCCCGGCATGCCCGATGGGACCTGGCGGTGGATCGCCGAGGCGACCGACGAGGCGACCGGGGAGACGAGCCGGATGGTGCGCACGTTCAAGGTGAACCGGACACTGGGCCATCTCCGGCTCTCCCGAGCGCCCGTGCGCGTGCGGTCGCCGGTCGCGGGCAGGCTCGGCATCTCCGTCCGGGTGACGCGCCCCGCGCGGCTCGAGGTGGCCGTGCTCGGCGCCGACGGGAAGGTGCGCCGGACCGTGTTCGCGGGCGACGTGGTCCCCGGGACGAAGCGGTGGCGCTGGAACGCGCGCACGAGCTCGGGACGGGTGGCGCCGCCTGGCACGTACACCGTGCGCGTCACGGCCAGGAACGAGCTCGGGGCCATCTCGCTGCGCCGGCCGGTGCGCGTCCTGCTCGCGCCCTCCCGCTAGAGTCTCCCCGGTGCACGCGATCACCGAGGCCGTCACCGGGGCGATCGGCGACTACGGCCTCTACGCCGTCTTCATCCTCATGTTCGTGGACGCGGTCCTGCCGGCGGCGAGCGAGCTCGTCATGGTCTACGGCGGCGCCGTCGCCGTCGGCGCCTTCCCGGGCTCGGACGTGCAGCTCTTCGGCTGGGAGATCCAGTCCACCGCGTGGGCCTACTTCGCCATCGCCATGGCCGGGACGATCGGCTACACGCTCGGCTCGATCGCGGGCTGGGCCATCGGGCTCTACGGCGGACGGCCCTACCTGGAAAGACACGGGCGCTGGCTGCACGTCGACCAGGAGAAGCTCGACCGGGTGCATGCCTGGTTCGAGCACTACGGCGACGTCACCGTGCTCGTCACGCGGATGCTCCCCGTCGTCCGCTCGTTCGTCTCGATCCCGGCCGGCATCGCGGAGATGCCGCTCGGCCGCTACACGGTCTTCACCTTCGTCGGCACCGTGCCCTGGTGCTTCGGCCTCGCCGCCGTCGGTGTCGCGCTCGGCAGCCAGTGGGAGCGGTTCCACGAGAGCTTCCGCTACGCCGACTACGCGATCGTCGCGCTCGTCGTCGCCGGCGTCGGAGCGTTGGCCTACCGGACCTACCGCCGCCGCTCCCGCAAGCGGGCCGTCGAGGAGCGGTCCGCCGAGGGGACCGGAGGATAGACTGGCCCGCCGAGAGCAATTCCCGGCCCCAGGCAGCCCATGTCCATCCCGCACGTCGACGTCAAGGCACAGTACGCGCCGCTGCTCGACGAGCTGAAGGAGCGGCTCGGCCGGGTCCTCGAGTCCGGCCGCTTCATCCTCGGTCCCGAGGTGAAGGCTTTCGAGGAGGAGGCGGCCGCCTACCTCGGCGCCGGCGAGACGGTCGGCGTCGCCAACGGCACGGATGCCCTCGTGCTCGTCCTCGAGGCCCTCGGCGTCGGCCCGGGCGACGAGGTGATCTGCCCCGCGTTCACCTTCTACGCGACCGCCGAGGCGATCTCGCGCGTCGGCGCGACGCCGGTCTTCTGCGACATCGACCCGGAGACGCTCAACCTCGATCCAACGGACGCCGCACGGCGGGTCGGAGAGCGGACGAAGGCGATCCTCGCCGTCCATCTCTTCGGGCGCCCTGCCAGGCTCGCCGAGCTCCCCGCCGGCCTGCCGGTGGTGGAGGACGCCGCGCAGGCGTTCGGCGCGACCGTCGGCGAGCGTCGTGCCGGCTCGGTCGGGATCGCAGGCACCTTCAGCTTCTTCCCGACGAAGAACCTCTTCGGGCTCGGCGACGGCGGGCTCGTCTCCACGAGCGACCCCGCGCTTGCGGAGCGGATCAGGCTGCTGCGCTTCCACGGCTCTCGCGACAAGGAGCGCTTCGAGGCTGTCGGGATGAACTCGCGCCTCGACGAGCTCCAGGCCGCCGCCCTCCGGCTCTTCCTCGGTCGCCTCGACGAGTGGAACTCCGCGCGCCGGGGGGCCGCCGCGCGCTACGCCGAGCTCGGGCTGGGCGAGCTCTGCGAGCCCCCCGCCGACGAGCCCGGCCACGTGTACCACATGTACGTCCTGCGCTCGCGGGAGCGCGACCGCATCGCAGCCGCGCTGCGGGAGGCCGACATCGGCTGCGCTACGTACTACACCACCCCGCTCCACCTGCAGCCGGTCTACGCGTCCCTCGGCTACGCGCCCGGGAGCCTCCCGGAGACCGAGCGGGCCGCGCGGGAGACGATCGCCCTCCCCCTCTGGGCGGGGATCGGCGCGGCGCAGCAGGAGGAGGTCGTGGCCACGATCAGGGCGGCGATCGGGCCGGCTGCGGCCGAGGCGGGCGCCCCGGCCGCAGCCGAGCAGCTGCCTAGAGCTTTCGGATAGCGACCAGCGAGGGCCTCGGCTTGCCGGGCGTCGGGGTTTCCGCCGTCCGGTAAACGGCGGCGCTAGGAGGGCAGCAACAAGTCGAGGAAGGCCGCCGGGTCGCGGCGGACCTGCGCGCCCGCGCCCGGCGCGCGCTTGACCAGCTCGAGCTTGCCGGGATCGGTCAGGCGCCGGAGGCGCCCCTCGCGAAGCAGCGCCTCGTCGACGGCGCCGATCCTGCCGCCGAAGGTCGTGTAGACCGGCACGCCGAGCGCGACCGCCTCGCGGTTCATCGTCCCGCCCGCGGAGACGACGAGGTCGGAGAGCGCGATCAGGCTCTGGGCGTCGACAGCGTGCGCGGGGACGACGAGCGAGGGGAGCCCGCGCGCCGCCACCTCGGCGCGCTGCTCCGGCGTGCGGGCGAGGACGACGGCCTGCACGCTCTCGTCGCGGCCCAGGCGCTCGAGGAGCGCGGGAAAGAGCGGGCTGGGGTTGCGGTGGTAGAGGGCGTAGTCCGACGGCGTGCGGACGACGACGAGCACCCGCTCGCGGTCGAGCCCGAGGGCGTCGAGCACCCCCGCGTCGGGCTCGAAGTCGGAGAGGTAGTACTCCTCCTTCAGCCCGGGGTACTGCCGCAGCTTCGGCGGGCGGACGCCGTAGCGGGCGAGACGGTCCGGCGGGATCGCCTCCGGGACGAGGACGACGTTCGCGGCCCGGCAGCCGAGCTGGTGCTGGACGGTTGCGTACTCGTAGTCGAACGTGGTCGAGCTGGGAATGCGGAGCGCCCGCGCGGCCAGCGTCAGGTGGTGCGAGGCGTGGGCGAGCGCGACGTCGAACCGCCGGTGCCGCGCCCAGCGGACGAGGGCGCCGAGCCGCGTGACCATGGTCGCCGTCTTGGCCACGCGCGAGCGGCCGCCGTGCGTCCCGACGACGGTCGCCTCGAGCCCGTGGAGGCGCAGAAGCTCGACGTTCTGGCTGAACTCCCGCGTCGTGATCTCCACCTCGGCGCCGCGGTCGCGCAGAACCGCGACGAGCGGCCGGAAGACGAGCACGTGCGCCGGCCCGGTGACGTCGATCCAGACTCGCATGGGCTGCTGAGTCTAACCAAGGGCTTGTGCTCGCTATAAGCTGTACTTATGGATACGCGTCAGCTTGCCGCCTTCTGCGCCGTCGTCGACCGCAAGAGCTTCTCCCAGGCGGCCGAGCGGCTCGGCGTCACGCAACCGGCTGTCAGCCTCCAGATCCGGGCGCTCGAGGAGCGGCTCGGGCAGCAGCTCCTCGACCGTTCCGGCCGGCGCGTCGAGCCGACCGAGGCGGGCAGGCGGCTGTACCGGAGCGCGCAGCGGATGCTCCAGCTCGAGGAGCACCTGCTCGAGGAGGTCGCCGCCGCCGACGGCGGGCGGCTCACGGGGACGCTCGCGCTCGGCGCCTCGACGGGTCCGGGCGCGCACCTCGTCCCGCTCCTCCTCTGTGAGTTCCAGCGGCTGCACGCCGACCTGCGGGTCGCGCTCTCCATCTGGGACACGCACGGGGTGATCGAGCGCGTTGCCGACCGCGAGGTCGAGCTCGGCGTCGTCGGCGCGCGCCGGCGGCACCGCTCGCTCGTCTTCGAGCCGCTCGCCCGCGACGAGATCGTCCTGGCCGTGCCGCCCGGGCACCCGGCCGCGGGCGGCGAGATGTCGATTGACGACCTCCGCGCCGAGACGGTCGTCGTGATGCAGGAGGGGGCGGGCGTCCGCCAGGTCGTCGAGGAAGAGCTGCGGCGGGCCGGCCTCAGGCTCCGCAGCCTGGAGCCCAGGCTCGAGCTCGGGCTGCAGGAGTCGGTCAAGAGCGCCGTCGCCGCCGGCTACGGTGTCACCTTCATCTCCCGGACGGCGATCGAGGGCGAGCTGGCCGCGGGCACGCTGGCGGCCGCGCGCGTCGCCGGGCTCGATCCGTCCCGCCAGCTCTACGTCGTGCGCGCCAAGGGCCGCCCGCCAACCCGCGCCGCCGAGGCGTTCGTCGCCTTCGCCAGGGAGAACGCGACGTGATCGTCCGCTGGGGTCTCGAGAGCTATCCGGAGGTGCTGGCCGAGCTCGGGATCGAGCGGCCGCTCCTGCTCACAACGCGCCGCTGGGACGATCTCGAGCTCCCCGCGGCTGCCCGGTTCGCCGGATGCCGCCGGCACGTCCCCAGGGAGACGGTCGACGAGGCGGTGGCCGCGGCCGCCGGCGCCGACGGGCTGGTCGCCCTGGGCGGCGGCAGCGCAATCGACACGGCCAAGGCCGTCAGCGCCGAGACCGGGCTGCCCGTCGTCTCCATCCCCACGACCTACTCGGGCGCCGAGTGGACGTCGGGGTTCGGCGTCCGCCACGAGAAGGTCGGCCGCAAGGTCTCGGGCGGGGGCGCGCGCGTCGAGGGGATCGTCTACGACCCCGAGCTCACGCTGGGCCTCCCCGCCGGCGAGACCGGCGGGACGGCGCTGAACGCGCTGGCGCACTGCGCCGAAGCCCTGTACGTGGCCGGGCGCAACCCGACGGGCGACCGGGAGGCGCTCGCAGGGGCCCGCCTGATCGCGTCCTCGCTCCCGCGGGTGCTCGCGGACGGGAGCGACCGGGAGGCGCGCCGGGAGCTCCTGGAAGGCGCCATGCACGCCGGCGCCGCGTTCGCCAGCGCCGGCCTCGGGCTGGGACACGCGATGGCGCAGGCGCTCGGCGGCCGGTACGGGATCTCCCACGGCGCGCTGAACGCGATCGTCCTGCCGCCCGCCCTGCGCTTCAACGAGCCGGTCGCCGCCGCGGAGATCGGCCGCTTCGGCGCGGCGATCGGGAGCCCCGGGGACGCGCCCGGAGCGGTGGAGGCGCTGGCGCGCCTGGCCGGGTTCGCGCGGCTGCGGGATCTGGGCGTTCCCGAGCCCGAGCTCCCCCTCGTCGCCGAGGCGGTGGTGGAGCGGGCGGGCGCGAAGGCGAACCCGCGCCCGGCCTCGCCTGCGGAGATCGCCGACCTCCTGCACAGCGTCTGGTAGGAATTCGCAGGTGGCCGAGGACTGGCGCATCACCATCGACTTCGACGACGAGGCGGACGGCACCCAGCTCGTCGAATGGCTGGCGGCCCGCCGCTTCGAGTCGGAGGAGCGTCACACCTTCGGCGGCCGGGTGGCCGTGAGCCGGGACGGCCCGCGCGTCTTCCTCTACGCGGACACGGAGGCGCTCGCCCGGGACGCTGACGGGATCGTCCGTGCCCTTCTCTCCTCGGAAGGGCGGCAGGCGCGGGTCGCCTTCGAGCGCTGGCATCCGGTCGAGCAGGAGTGGAAGGACGCGTCGCTCCCGCTCCCGCAGGGCGAGGAGGAGATCCGGGCCGAGCGCGAGCGCCAGCAGGCGCGGGAGGCCGCCGAGTCGCTCGCGACCGGCGAGGCCGAGTGGGAGGTGCGGGTCTCGCTTCCCAGCCGGGAGGCGACCGACGCGCTCGCAGACCGGCTCGAGGGCGAAGGCATTCCGGTCACGCGCCGGGCGACGTTCCTCCTCGTCGGCGCCGTCAACGAGGACGAGGCGGCCGCCCTCGCGAAGCGGCTTCGCGGCGAGGTCCCCGAGGGCGCGACCGTCGAGGTCGAGCCGGGCGGGGCGATGGTCTGGGAGGTCAGCCCGAAGAATCCGTTCGCCGTCTTCGGCGGCCTCGGAGGCTGACAACGGCGCTTCCGTCGGGTACGCTGGAGCCGTCCAGGCCAGCGACGGAAGGAGGATGACGATGGAAGTTGCCAGTCTGTCCTCCGCGCGCGGTCCCGACGGCTTCCTCTAGGCAGCCGAGCCTCCGTTCCGACGCTCGAGACCGCGCGAGTCGCGTTCTCAGCCCCTGCCAGCCAAAAGGAGACTCAGGTTGTTCGAATTGAGCACGCTCGGGTGGAGCCCGGGCCGACATGAAGAGTTCGAGCCGTACGCCGCGGGCGGGCTCGTGCCTGCTCGCGTCGCAGCACAGCACCGCGGGGCATACGTCGTCTACGCGGAGGGCGGCGAGCGCCCTGCCGAGGTCGCCGGCCGCCTTCGCCACGACGCCGGGTCCGTGTCGGACTTCCCCGCCGTCGGCGACTGGGTCGCCGTCGACGACGCGGCCGGCGCGGACGCCGCGACCATCCACGCCGTCCTCCACCGGGCGACCGCGTTCTCGCGCAAGGCCGCCGGCGAGGAGGCTGTCGAGCAGGTCGTGGCCGCGAACGTCGACGTGGTCTTCCTCGTGAGCGCGTTCGGGGACGACCTCAACGTCCGGCGTATCGAGCGCTACCTGGCCTCCGGCTGGGAGAGCGGCGCCGAGCCCGTGATCGTCCTCAACAAGAGCGACCTCTCGGTCGACCTGCCTGCCGAACGGGCCGAGGTCGAGGCCGTGGCGTTCGGCGTGCCCGTGCACGTCGTCAGCTGCCTCGCCGGTGTCGGGCTCGACGAGCTGAGGACCTATCTCTCCGGCAACCGCACCGTCGCGCTGCTCGGCTCGTCGGGCGTCGGCAAGTCCTCGCTCCTGAACCGGCTCGTCGGCTGGGAGCGCCAGGACGTCCAGGGCATCCGCGCCGACGGCCGCGGCCGGCACACGACGACCTTCCGGGAGCTCGTGCCGCTGCCGGGCGGCGGGCTCCTCCTCGACACCCCGGGGATGCGCGAGCTGGCGCTCTGGGACGCGGCCGCAGGCGTCGAGGACGCCTTCACGGACGTGGCCGACCTGGCGGCTGCCTGCCGCTTCGCCGACTGCGCGCACGAGCGCGAGCCGGGCTGTGCGGTGCAGGCCGCGCTCGCCGGCGGCAGCCTGGACGAGGAGCGGCTCGAGAGCTACCGCAAGCTCCAGCGCGAGCTGCGCCATCTTGAGCTGAAGGCCGACCCGCGGGCTCTCGCGGAGGCGCGCCGAGAGCGCCGCCGCTTCGCCCGCTCGCTGAGGAAGTCGTCCTACTGACCTGCAGTGGAACTCGGTCCGACCCCCGAGACCGGCACCGGGCGCTTGTCGCGCGTCGGCATCCTGCGTCCGCTCAGGATCAGGGACTTCGCCCTGCTCTGGGCCGGGGCGACGGTGTCGCTCGCCGGAGACGGCGTCTACGTGGTCGCGCTCGCGTGGCAGGTCTACGCGCTCTCGGACTCGCCGACGGCGCTCTCGCTCGTCGGCGTCGCCTGGACGCTTCCGGTCGGCCTCTTCGTGCTGGTCGGCGGGGTCGTCTCGGACCGCTTCGAGCGGCGCAGGATCATGATCGCCGCCGATCTGGTGCGCGCCGCGGCGGCGGCCACGATCGGCACCCTCTCGCTGACGGGCGCGATCGAGCTCTGGCACCTGATCGCTCTCGCCGCCGTCTTCGGCACCGGCGAGGCGTTCTTCGGCCCCGCCTTCATGTCGATCGTCCCGCAGATCGTCCCGCGCCACCTGCTGCTGCAGGCCAACTCGCTGGACCAGTTCATCCGGCCGTTCGCTTTTCTCCTGGTCGGCCCCGCGCTCGGCGGCTGGCTGGTGGCGGCGCTGGGCCCCGGCGAGGCGTTCGTCCTCGACGCGTGCACGTTCCTGGTCTCGGCGGCGGCGATCTTCCTGATCAGGCACCGCAGCGCGGGGCGCGAGGAGCTCGAGCGCGGAACCTCGATGCTGCGGGAGCTGCGGGAGGGCTTCGCGTTCGTACGAGCGCACGTGTGGCTCTGGGCGACCCTGCTCGCGGCCGCCGTGTTCCTCCTCGCCTACTGGGGGCCGATCGAGGTGCTCGTCCCGTACCGGGTCCGGAACGAGCTGGGCGGGAGCGCCGGTGACTTCGGGCTCGTGCTCGCCTGCGGCGGCGTCGGCTCGATCCTCGCCGCGCTGATCCTGGGCCAGCGCGGGCTGCCGCGACGCCACATCACGTTCATGTACAGCGCGTGGACGGTCGGCTCGCTTGCGCTGGTCGGCTTCGGGCTGGCCGGCGCCGTGTGGCAGCTCCAGGCGATCAGCCTCGTCGAGGGCGCGCTCTTCACCGCCGGCATGGTCGTCTGGGGGACGATGGTGCAGACGCTCGTCCCGGGCGAGCTACTCGGGCGCGTCACGAGCCTCGACTGGTTCATGTCGACGAGCCTCGTGCCGATCTCCTTCGCGCTGACGGGGCCGGTCTCGCACGCGCTGGGCGCCCAGACGACGCTCGTCGTCGCCGGGATCGCGGCCGCCTTCGCGACGATCGCCTTCCTGTTCGTCCCCGGCGTGCGCGACACGGAGCGGGACGGCAGCCTGCCAGGCGTTCGCTAGCAGGAACGGGCCGGGTGGCACGGCTCGCAATCCCATAAGCAATCTCTATGTGTGAGATTAGGAAAACGGTGGTATAGTCCGAACCGTCATGGGCGAGCCCATCCCTGTCGACGTGCTCGTGGTCGGAAGCGGCGCCTCCGGGCTCGCGGCCGCCCTCTCCGCCGAGCGCGCCGGAGCGCGAATCGCCCTCGCCGCCAAGGGCTCGATCCAGTCCTGCAACTCCGCCAAGGCCCAGGGCGGGATCCAGGCGGCGTTCGGCGACGACGACTCCCCGGAGGTCCACGCCGACGACGTCTGGCGGAGCTCGCACGAGACGGCCGACATGGAGCTCGTCCGCGTGCTCACCTCCGAGGCGCCCGGGACGATCCACTGGCTCGAGGAGCACGGCGTCAAGTTCACCCGCTCGAACGGCGGCTACCGCCTCGCCCGCTGCGGCGGGGCCAGCCGCAAGCGCCTCCTCCAGGTCGGCGACCGCACGGGCCTCGCCATCACGACCGCCCTGCGCGGCGCCGTCGAGAGCTCGAGCGTCGCCGCCTTCCCGAAGTCGCCGCTGGCGGAGCTCGAGCCGGCCGGGCCCGGCTGGCGCGCCCGCTGCGGCGAGCACCGGTTCGAGGCGGGAGCCGTCGTGCTGGCGGCCGGAGGCCGCTGCTTCCGCGAGGCGGAGGAGCGCGGCGAGCTGAGCACCAACCACCCCGGCGCGACCGGCGAGGTGACGCAGATCGCGCTCGACCTGGGCGCCGAGGGGCGGGACCTCGACGCGCTCCAGTACCACCCGAACGGCGGCGCCTGGCCGGACGGCCTCCAGGGCTACTCGATCCCCGAGACGACGCGCGCCTACGGGGCCGTGCTCCTGAACGCGGAGCGGGAGGAGTTCACGGACTCGCTGGGGCCGCGCGACGAGGTCTCGCAGGCGATCGTCGACGAGGTCGAGAAGGGCCTCGGCGTCGAGACGCCGGACGGCCGCCCGGCGGTCTGGCTCGACACGACCCGGATCGCCGAAGAGGACGCTCAGGTGTCCCTGCCGTACATGCTCCGCCGCTACCGCGCCTCCGGCATCGACCCGCTCGCCGAGCCGATCCTGACCTACCCGGTGCTCCACTACCAGAACGGCGGGCTCACGATCGACCAGCACGGCGAGACGACGCTCGAGGGCCTCTTCGCGTGCGGCGAGATCGCGGGCGGCACCCACGGCCGCAACCGGATGATGGGCAACTCCCTGCTCGAGTGCTGCGTCTTCGGGCGCCGTGCCGGCCGGGCCGCCGCCGAGAAAGCGAGGGGCTGATGGCGATCGCCACTGATCTGCAGAAGGTCGTCGAGGACGCCGCGGCGCACCTCTACGTCTGGGCGCTCAAGGACATCCCGCAGGACCTGCGCGACGCGCTCGCCGAGGCGGCCGGCACCGAGACCTCCGTCCCGGGCCAGCGCGTCCTCCAGACGATCCTCAAGAACGTCGAGGTCGCCGAGGAGGAGAAGAACCTGGTCTGCCAGGACACCGGGATCGCGGTCTACTACTGCCGGGTCGGCGAAGGCTTCCCCCTCCACCCGGCCCGCATCTACCAGGCCCTCTACGACGGCACCGAGCGCGCGACCGTCGAGCATCCGCTGCGCTCCAACACCGTCCACACGCTCACGCGCGAGAACACCGGCCAGAACGTCGGCTACCGCGTCCCCATCGTCCACTGGGACTTCGTGCCGGGCTGGGACGGGCTCGACGTCAAGTGCGTGCCCAAGGGCTCCGGCTCGGAGAACATGAGCTTCCTGAAGATGTGCGTCCCCGCCGACGGCGTCGCCGGGATCAAGCGCTTCGTGCTCGACTCGATCGTGGGCGCCGGCGGCAAGCCGTGCCCGCCCGGGATCGTCGGCGTCGGCATCGGCGGCTCGGCCGACTATGCGATGCACCTCGCCAAGGAGGCCATCGCCCGCCCTGTCGGCACCCGCAACCCCGACCCGCTCGTCGCCGAGCTCGAGGACGAGCTCAAGGACCTCCTCAACGCGACCGGCATCGGCCCGATGGGCCTGGGCGGGGACGTCACCGTCCTCCAGTGCCACATCGAGCACGCGGACACGCACATGACCCTGAACCCGGTCGCCGTCAACTACCAGTGCTGGGCGGCGCGCCGTGCCAGCGTCCACGTGAGCGCCGACGGCGCCGTCGACTACGACCGGGAAGCCTGAGCGCCGTGGCCGAGCACCGCCTCACCTTCCCCGCGTCCGAGGAGGCGATCCGCGAGCTCCGTGCCGGCGACTCCGTGCTCGTCGACGGGCACATCGTCGGCATCCGCGACCGCACGCAGGTGCGCATCTTCGACCAGGGGGTCGCGCCGCCCATGGATCTGACCGGCGCCTTCCTCCTGCATACGGCGCCCGGCGTCCGCAAGCTCGAAGGGGGCAAGTACGAGAAGGTCTGCATCGGCACGACGACGAGCGCCCGCATGGTGCGCTTCACCGAGCCGCTCGGCCGCGACTACGGCGTGCGCGCCATCTGCGGCAAGGGCGGGCTCCCCGACGAGGCGATCGAGCCGATGCAGCGGCTCGGGATGGTCTACTTCGCCATCGTCGGCGGCGCGGCCGCGCTCGAGACCACGCAGATCGAGGAGATCGAGGAGGTCTACTGGGAGGAGCTCATGCCCGAGTGCCTCTGGAAGTTCCGGGTCAAGGACTTCGGCCCGCTCACGGTGGCCATCGACTCGCACGGAACCTCGCTCTACCACGACGTCCAGGAAGAGGCGAAGAAGCGATTGGAGGATCTCTATGCCCGGCTTTGACGGCTTCCTCGACGTGCCGGCGCGCTCGCCGAAGCCGCGCGTCAAGGGGCTGACCCACGTGATCGACAAGGGCCTGAACCTCCGCGACATCGAGGGCCTGTTCGACACCGCGGGCGCCTACGTCGACGTGG
>Ga0299914_10000623_pt1 | contig 21793 bp, 14 predicted proteins | sample RVTome_10_FD_201361 | JGI IMG/M metagenome (GOLD analysis project Ga0299914, IMG submission 201361) | Soil microbial communities from uranium-contaminated site in the Upper Colorado River Basin, Wyoming, United States - RVT153D57 (version 2) ...
GGCCGGCTGCCGGCGGGGCTCGCCCGTTTTCTGGTGGACAAGGTCAACGAGGTGAGCGGGATCGACACCCCACGGGACCGGCTGGGTGAGCTCGTCCAGGCACCGCTGGCAAAGGCGTGCTTCGTCGTGGCCGACGAGTTCGGCTGGACCGCGGAGGACGTCAGCGCGATGACCGTCGGCCAGATCCTGATGTACGTCGAGATGGCCGGCCGCGCGTCGGAAGTGGCGTGATCGCCATGACCGACTGCGACCAGGCCCTGGCAGCCGGCGGCTCGCCGGCGACCTGGCGTCGGCGCCTCGAGCCTGCCGCGGAGCGGTTGGATGCCGTCGACCGGGTGCTGCGGGCCACCTGCGCGTGGCCGGCCGCACCCTCTCTGGCCGGTGACCGTCCGCTGTTCGGAACGACACTCACAGAACTGACCGAGACCGTCCCGGCGGGGGTGAGCGTCCGTTCGACCCGATCGGGCACCGCGAGCGTGATCACCCACAGCCCCACAGCGCATCCGCAGATGCCTCGCCCGACCCACGCCCAACCTCCGGTACCGATCGAACCGACGCTGCGTCCGGTCGCACGGCGGTCCACAGCTGACAGCCGACCGACCGTCGTCGGGCCTCATTCGGTGCACGAGATGAACGCACGGATCCCCGCTGCCCGGCTCCGCGCATTGGCCGGCGATCTCCCGGCGACCGTCCGTACCGCACCGGGTTCGGCGGTGGGGGTGGTGGCCGGGGCTCGTCAGACTGCGAGCCGGCCGGACCGTCATCCGCAGCCGGGACCGGGCAGTACCGGGGCCTACCTGGGGTCGATCGCGGCGGCGGTGTCCCGGCGGCTGGGCGGGGACGGCTCGCCGCCTCCGGACGGCAGGGCTCGACTGGTGCCGTGGCCCGGCCCGGCAGCCCCGGCAGAGCTGCTTGCCGGTGTCCTTCTCGGCGACAGCCAGCCGAGCGTCAGCGCAACGACGGCTGCGGAGACCACGCCGGCGCTAGGCCGGGTGTCCCGGAAGTCCGCTGACGTCGCGGCCGACGACGTGCAAGCACATCGGTCGCACGCCGCGCCATCGGTCCCGGATCCGACGCTCGCCGACCATGCCCTTCACAGCCGGCTCGCGACCGATCAAGCCGTCGCGAGGATCGCGGCGCCCGGCATAGAGGCCGCCAATCGGACCCTCGTGTCGCCGTCGCCCGTCGGGCAACCCGACGTCCCGGTCCGGGACCGCACGAGCGCACTGGCGCCGACACTGGCGCCGACGGTCGGGCCGGGACCCGCTTTGTTCGCCGGGTCGAGCAGCAGCCTGCCGGCGGAGGCCGACCTGGAGCGGCTGCTGGAGCGGGTGCTCGGCGACGCCGCCCGCCGGCACGGGATCGAGGTGTGAGCCGTGCGACCGATGCTGGCCGGCAGCGAGTTGCCGCAGGTACAGGAGCTCACGACCTCGGACCTGCGGGCGCTAGCTGAGCACAAGCCACCGGGAAAGGACGGCAGCCTGCTGCAGAACCTCGGCCGGTCACCGACCACGGTGATCGTGCGGGGCATGGCAAGCGACCCGGCGGCGCTTGGGCTGATCGACGAACTCAAGCAGGAGTTGCGCACCGGCGTCCCCGTTCCGTTCGTCGCCGACATCACCACCGACACCGGGATCGACACAGTGCTGGTCGACGATTTGCAGGTCCGTCAGCTCGCCGGTGACTCCGGCCGCCTCGCATATGCGCTCACTTTGCGAGAGTTCATCGAACCGGTAGAACCCGAGTCCACGGCCGGGCTCGAGGCCGACATCCTCGGTGACGCCGCCGGGCTGCTCGACGGTGTCCTCGACGGACTCGACATCGCACTGCCGTTCGCGACCGGGCTCGAACGCTTCGTCTCACCGCTGACCGACCTGCTCGGCCGGCTCACCCAGTTCAACCAGGCCGCCTAGCGGCGCACCGGACCGAGACCGAGGAGAAGCAACCCATGGCCGAGCAGAACCTGTTCGAGGAGCTCAAGGCGGTACTCGCCGACCTCAAGACGTTCCTCGAAGAAAACGCCGACGACATCAGACCTGCGATTCAGGCGATCGCCTCGCTGATCCCCCAAGTCAACGAGCTCATCGACCTGCTCGTCGACCTGCTGGAGAAGCTGAAGAAGGAGGTTGACAACCTCGACGTCAGCGGCATTCCTGGCGTAGCCCAAGTAGCCGAGTTCACCGGCAAGATTCCGGCATTGCTCGACGCGGCGAAGAAGCTGCTCCCGGATGAGACCGCCAGCATCGAGGCGATCGCCGACGTGACCGACGTGGTCACCGGTCTGCCGTCGATCGAAGAGGTCAAGACGGAGCTGAGCAATTTGCTCCAAGCCATCATCGACCTCATCAACTCGCTGAAGTCCTGATCCAGCGGTTCGACGATGGCCCGTCCGATGCTGGGAGACCTTGAGCTGGAGCAGGTCCAGTTGGTCGAGACCGACGAGGACCAGGTGGTCACCCGCCACCCGGTTCCGGGTCTCGAAGGCGACTTCCTGCAAGAGCTCGGCCGTCGAGGGGCACGATTGCGGTTGGCGGGTGTGCTGACGCGGCCGGATACCCAGCAGAGCCTGGCTGACCTGCGGTCCAGGTTCCATGCGGGCGACCCGGTCGCCTTCGTGAGCGACATCTCCACCGCCACCCTGGTTGACGACGTGCTGATCGAGCAGATGGACGTCCGCGAGCTGGCCGGCCGGCCGAGCACGTTCGAGTACGACTTCGCCCTTCGCGAGTTCACGGAGCCGGAGCGGATCGAGACCGAGGAGGTGATCCTGCCGCCACCCCCGGAGCCCGACGTAGAGACCGGCAAGCTCTCCGTCACGGTCGTCGTCGAAGGCGACCCCGCGTTCGACATGGACCGGGTGCGGGTCACTGTCCGCGGCACAGAGGAATTCACACTCGCCGCCCTTGACCGCACGCTTGCCAAGCGGATCTCGTCCAACGTGTGGTTCGAGGAGCCCTTCCCGGCTGGCGACTTCACCGTCGAGGCGCTGGTCGACGACACCAAGACCGTGACCGGGCAGCGCGAAGTGCTCACTGGCTCGGCGAAAGTTCGGGTGCAGAACGGTCCGGTCACGACGGTCACGATCGTGCTGCGCCGCGGCGCCAAGGTCGGCACCGTCTTCGTGATCACCTTCACCTACGACAAGGCGTTCGTCGAGCCGTGTATGCGACACGTACTGCAGCAGGTGGCCAAACACGCCGACCAGCATCGCAACGACGAACGGCTGCTGGTGACCGGCCACACCGACCTGACCGGCTCGGACGAGTACAACCAGGCGTTGTCCGAGCGCCGAGCCAGGGCCACCTATGCCGTGCTCACCTTCGGCCACGACCCGCAGAAGTCAGTCGCCGAGTGGGACGAGCTACGGCGGGCCAGACCGACCGGCGAGATCAAGACCGTCAAGGACACCTGGGGAACCCGCGAGATCCAGCACATCCTGCAGGACCTGGGCCACTACAAAGGCAACGTCGGCAAGTTCACCGGTGATGACGCCGTACTCACCGATACCGCGATCAAGCAGTTCCAGCGCGATCACGGCCTCGCCGACGACGGCGTCGTCGGCGACGACACCTGGCCAGTACTGATCGAGGCCTACCTCGGTCATGATCCGGTCGACATCCCTGCCGGACAGTTCCTGCCCAACGCGAACCAGCAAGGCTGTGACCAGGGCGCCCTGCGCTGGATCGGCTGCGGCGAGCAGGACCCGGTTCGCAATATCAACACTGCCTGGCGGCCGAACCGGCGCACCGAGCTGATGTTCGTCAAGGAGTCCGAGCTGCCCTGCCAGGTGCCCGAGCCGGTTACCCACGCGCTCGTCCCGGGCGGTGCGGGTGGCGGCGGCTGGTGCCTTGATGATGGAACGGCGACCGCGGTCGACTGCTTCGTCGTTCCGATCGACCCCCGTCCGGTGGGGCCGCCGAATCCGAACCAGTGGCTGCGAAAGCCAGCCGAGCCCGGCTCGTTCGCGGTTACCGGCACGATCACGTTCGAGGATGGCACAGCGTTCACCGGCAAGTACGTGCTTACTGCGCCCGATGGCGAGTACATGAACGGCGAGGTGCCGACGACGAGCAATGTCGCGCACGCCGGTACGCCGACCGCCGGGAAGCCCGATGCCAACGGCAATTTCGTGCACGCGTCGACGGCGAGCACCGACAAGGGCCCCGGAACGTTCAGCGTGGAGGTCGACGGGCCGTTCTTGGCCCGGACCCGGACCCAGTCGCTCGCGGACGCGAAGGGCAACGCGGTTTGCTTCCAATTGGACGGATCCGCGCCGGCGGACGTCGTCGTCGTCGACCGGGCTGTCGCCGCGATCCAGCCGTCGATCACCGGGCCAGACGCGGTCGTCGTGCGCAAGCCGCACACGAACCCGGCGAGGCAACCGGTGGTGCTGCGCGCTTCGACAGCGTTCACCGGCACCGGCAGCTTTACCCGGTCCAGTGATCGGGTCAAGTTCTTCGACGCGGCTGCCGGGGGGAACGAGATCACCTTCAACGGCACCGACAACGTCTTCACCGATGCCCAGCTGGTCGCGGGCCATTCGCTCTTCGCCGAGGGCTTTTCCGCCAGCGCAGCTGTCAACGACGTCACGCTCACACTGGCGCTGACCGTCAATGGGACGCCGGGGCTCGCGGCAACCAAGACGATGACCTCGGTCGAGCTCACGCTGGACATCGCGGCGCTGCCCGACCCGACCGGTGCCGACCGCGGCGATCTATCGGCGGCCGAAAAGGCGAACCCCGGGCGGTTCCTGCAGTTGCAGACCGTCGATCGGCAGGCGCGCCGGGCTCGGCTCACGATCCGGCCGCCGCAGCCGGCCGGATTCGGCAGCGCATTGGTTCTTCGGCGACTCACCGCGGGCGTCGACATGTTCCTTAACGAGGCCGTTGCCGCGGCGGACGTTCCGATCGGCGCAGAGCATCCAATACCGGCGCCGGTGCCAGCGGCGGGCGTGCGGGTGTTCTGCCAGGGAAGCACGGTCAGCACGGCCCCGCGCGACACCGGCTTCCAGCTCGGACTCGCCGGCGGCGAGGCCGATGGTGACCGGGTGGCGATCACCGTTGCCACCATCGAGGTGATCCGTGCCGACAACACCGTGTTCCCACTGGTCGGCGACGATGCGTGCCACATGGTCAGCAAGTTCGTCACTAACGCCGACCTACCGGATGTCGCCACCTTCGACGGGCCGATACCGGCCAACGCCGATCCCGATACGTTCCGGGTTCAGGTCCGCGGGTTGCCGCCGGGCACGGCTCCGGTCGCGCGGGTGGTCGTCACCAGGCCAGGACTGACGGTTTACACCCAGGACTTCCCGACCTTGCAGTCAGCGGCCGGCGCAGTGCGCGACTTCCGGTCCAACGAGCACATCCGGCTGGTGTCCAACGACGTCGACGACGCGCACCTCGCCCACCAGACGGCCAAGGTGCAGCTCGCTGACGATGTCGCCGCTGTCGTCCTGGTCGGCGGGAACCGGCTCGGGTCGATGACACTGCCAGTCGGTCGGCCACCGGCCGAGGCCGGACCGAAGGCGATCCGGACCTGCGACGTCAATTTCATCACGCTGACCGGACTCGTGAGCAATCCAGCGGCAACGGTGACCCGGATGTCGGAGAACTGGGCCCAGCTTGCGATCCGTTTCAGCCTGGTCGGTCAACGCACCGTAGTGCCGGTGGCCAACGTGCTGTCAGTCGACTTTCCGGGCCTCGGAGGGACCGCGGCTGCCGCCGGTTCCCTTACCGTCGACATCACGCCCGCGGGCGCCGGCGCCGCGACCCGGGTGATCGCACTCGTCGCCGCCGGGGACAGCGACGACGTGATCGCGGGGAAGCTTGCCGCGGCCATTTCCGCCAGACCGGGCCTTGCAGCAACCCACCACCGGCACGACACGGAATTCCTGGTCGTGGTCAACCGGGGCACGGCGGTGACGTTCGCCAACACGGCAACGACCGTTGCCGGACTGGTTTTCCAGGTGCCGCCGCTCAACTTCACCGACGACATCACCCTGCTCGAGGGCAGTGTCCTCGGGCTGAACTTCGCCGATGCCTCGCAGAGCACGATCGACGTCGTCGTTGTCGATAACGTCCCGTTGTTGCCGCCGAGGAATCTGATCGGGGCCACCGGTGGGGACTTCCTCCTGGCAAACCTGCCAGGTTGGCACAACCTCTCGATCATTCAGCAGCGGACAGCTGACGGATCGGCTGGGTTCACGTTGGTTGCTGGTCACGAGATGGGACACGCCTTGATGGACGGCGGCGACGCCGTCCATGCCAGGGCACCCTTCCAGCTCCCGACCAGCCCGATTGCCACCAACCTGCTCCAGCCGGTCAACACTGTCGACGCGATCGGAGCCGGCAAGCGCCTGGATGCCGAGCAGAACACCCGGGCGCGGACCAGCAGCGGGCCGGCAACCGTTCCGCCTTTACTACAGGCGCGATGACAGATGACAAGGAGACCCCAGTGAGTTCCGTCGAGCCCATCGAGGCCTACCTCGCCGGTGCAGATCTCGACGCAGACGTCCGCAGCTCGGTGCAGCAACTTTCCGAGGCAGGTGGCCCCGACACCGCTGCGCTGTTGCGCCGAGTGGCCGAATTGAGCTCGACGACGGGGAACCGCAGGGTCACGTTCGACGCGCTGGACGGGCTCGACAAGGTCGGGGACCAGCGCAGCTACCTTCTCGACGCCGCCCGTGGTCATGCCCAGAACAAGTGGCTCGCGTACCACGCGATCATCGTGCTGGGACGCGACGCCACATACGCCGATGTCTGGGACGCGCTCTCAGCCCTCAGATCCGAGATCTCAGATGCCGAGCTGTTGGGCGCGATCGCCCTGGCCGAGCGGGTGCGCTATCTGGAGGAGCAGTACTCGAGCCGGCCGGAGCCAGCCGATCGATTGCGCTTCGTCCTCGACACCTTCCGGACAGAGTGGAACCCGATCACCCAGGCCGGCGGTGAGATCGATCGAGGAACCGACCCTCAGGCGGTGTGGTCACAGCGCAAGCTCCGCGAGTTGTCTGCGGAGAACCCTGAGGGGACTGCTGACGCGGTTGCGCAGGCATACCGGGTGAGTGTCAGCGGACCGTCGGCCTGGCGATATCGCAGATTCCTCGCCCAGTTCTTGGGCCCGGATGCGCAAGAGCGCTTCCGTGCCGTCGATCCGGGAGAAGGCTGAGCATGCTGCGGCCGGCGTACCGGATCACCATCGGCGACCACGTCGTCGACACCACGAGCGAGCCTAAGGCGAGCACGGCGGTCGAGCTGACCGTCCGGCTGGACATGGACACGCCGGTGGACGGTTTCACGCTGCTACAGGGGCAGGTCGGTGGGCTGGCCGCGGTACCCGGCGACGACGCGTCGATCGAGCTCGGGTATGCCGACGAAACCGGCGGCCTGGTGCGTGTGCTCACCGGTGTAGTCGTCGCGGTCGAGCCTGGCCTGGAGACGAAGCGGATCACCGGCCACTCCGCCGCCGACGCTCTGCTGCGGACGTTCGCGGACAGGACCTTCGAGGACGTGACCGCCGGCGACATCGTTCGGTCGCTGGCCGCTGACGCTGGAGTGGATCAGGAACGGGTCGAGGACGGCACGCAGCTCCCCGCCTACGTCATCGACGGCCGCCGCAACGCCGCCCGGCACATCCACGACCTGGCGGTCGTGTGCGGATTCGACACCTACGTCACGGCCGAGGGTGGGCTGGTGTTCGAGGCATTCGCCGGGAATCGGACGGTGCACGTGTTGAAGTACGGCGAGCACGTCCTGTCCGCGGAGCTGTTCCGGACCCGGCCGAGGGCAGGCACCGTCGAGGTGTGGGGTGACAGCCCGGGCTCCTCCCGCGGCGACGAGTCGTGGGCCTGGCTGACCAAGGACTTCGAGCCGCGCCGCGGCAGCGCCGGTTCGAGCGCCCCGACCCTGCTGGTCGAGCGGCCGGCGCTGCGGACTGCACAGGCGACCGCCACGGCCGCATCGGCCATCGCGGAGGCGTTGGAGGAGGGCGCGCTGCACGGATCGGTGCAGATCCAGGGCCGGCCGGAGGTGGCGCTCGGCGACCTGGTCCGGCTGGAGCGATTTCCAGCCAGGGCCGGAGTCGACGAAATCGACGGAAACTACCAGGTGCGCGGTGTCCGCCACCGGCTCACCAAGGCCGGCGGCTTCCGCACCGACATCACGTTCCGCAGCATCGTCGGTGCCGCCGCGGCGGGGCTCGGTGGCGGCGGGCTGGGCGGTCTGGCATGAGCACGATCGTCGACACCATCGCGGCCATTGTGCGCAGCGAGCTCAGCGCCGTCCGGGTCAGCGAGCTCGGCGTGGTCGAGGACGTGTACCCCCACAGTGACGCCAACGACGACGGCAACTACGGCGTCGACGTCACGTTGAAGAACAGCGGGCTCGCGCTCAGGCGGGTACCGGTCGCGACCGGGCACATCGGCACGGTGGCCATCCCGAACATCGGTGACCTCGTACTGGTCAACTTCGACCACGGCGACGTCAACGCGCCGATCGTCGTGGGCCGGCTCTACGACGACGTCGACCGGCCGACGCTTTCCACCAGCGACGAGATCGTGTTTCGGCTGCCGCTCGCCGAGGCGGACGACAAGAGCATCCTGGCCGCGATCCGCAACCACGCCGACCAGAGCCCGCCGCGCGAGCTGGTCATCGAGATGCCGCCGAAGATCACTGTGCGGATCGTGGACGGGGTCGTCACCGCAACCGCCGGGAAGACCGAGATGAAGCTTGACCAGTCAGGGTCGAGCGGCGGCAAGGTCACCGTGACAGCCGGCCGGACGACGATCGTCATGAACCAGGACGGCGACGTCACTCTCGACTCGGCCGGTGCCGTCTCCTTCAACGCCGCGACGGACCTCACCCTCGAGGCCAACGGCAGCGTCAAGATCAAGGCCGGTCTCGACGCGACACTCCAGGCCGGGACGAAAGCCGTCGTCAAGGGGTCACTGCAGGCCGCACTCGAGGGCGGTGCAGCCGCCAACGTCCAAGGCGCCACGGTCAGCGTCAAGGGCCTGACGTCGTTCACGCCATGACCAGGGGGAGCAGCCATGCCAGGACCACCCGTGTCGATTGGTGCGGCGGTCATGGTGACGCCGGGCGCGACCGCGGCCCCGGACAGCGGCACGATCATCGCGGTGCTGCCGCCGTTCATCACGGCCGGCGGGATGCCGCTCGCCACCAGCGGCTCCATCTGCCTGATGGTCAACTCGCTGACCGGCGTGCCCTACCCGCTGGTCATCGGCCCGCTCGGCAGCACCGGCGTCCGGGTGGCCGGCAAGGCGCTGGTCCGGATGGGCGATCTCATCCCGTCACCGCCCGGCGTGCTCACCATCCTCGGACCGCCGGCGGCGCCGTTCGTCACCGACACGTGGCCACCGTGACGGCCAGGAAGTTCGGGAGGTAGAGGGCATGGCGACCTCGTTCGAGGCCCTGTTCGGCACCGACATCAGGCTGCTCGGCGACCTGGAACACGCGGAGCAACGGGAGCGGGGCAGCGACCTGTTCACCGGGATCCGGCCGGAGTCGTCCCGGGTCGACCTGCAACGTCTGAGCGGCGTGCCGGACCTGCAGCAGGCACTCCAGCTGCGGTTCCTGACCCAGGTCGGCGAACTGGAGCACCTCGGGCACGCCGGCTACGGCAGCCGACTGCACGAGCTGGTCGGTGAACCCAATACCGAGACAACCCGCAACCGGGCCAAGCTCTTCGCCCTGCAGGCGCTGCAGGCCGAGCCGCGGGTGTCGCAGATCCGCTCGATCGTCGTAGAGGCCCGCCGGGACCGGCCGAACCAGATCGACATCAAGGCTGCGGTGGTGGCCATCGACTCGGTCACGCCGGTCAACCTGGTCTTTCCCGTCGCCCTCGACGGAGGTACGCCGTGAACGGCGACACTGCCATCCTCATCCGCCGGCCGTACGGCGACCTGGTCGACGACATCCTCACCTCGGTTGTCGGCGGGGTCGTCAACGAGCCGATCCGCTTCGACCTGAAGGTACTCACCTACCCGCTGGCCGAGCCCGCCGCCGGCGTCCGCGGTATCACTGGCACAGCCGGAGGCGACCCGCGCACGTTCCTACTCGAGATCGACTTCGTCTTCGGCGCCGCGACCAACGTCGTCATCTGGCTCGACGACGGGACATTGCCCGACGACAACTCGACGTTCTTCGTCGACTACTTCCGGGTGGAAAGCCGTTCACCACTCACCGACATCAACGTGGGCAGTGTCACCCGCACGCTGTCCGAGGCCATCGGCCGCGAGATCGCGACCGTGTACGAGCAGATCAACCTTGCCTACCTGTCTGCATTCGTGGACACCGCCGCCGGGAAGTCGCTCGACTACGTCGTCGCGACACTCGGCGTGACGCGGAAGACGGCGGAGTTCGCCGAGGGCCTGGTGACGTTCTTCCGGGCCAGCGGGGTCGAAGGCAACATCACGATCCCCGAGGGGACCCGGCTCACGACGGCGACCGGAACAGTGGTCTTCACCGCTTCGCAGCCCCGAACGCTGCAGGCGGGACAGGTGCGCATCGATGTCCCAGTCCGGGCCGACATCGGCTTTGCCGGCGACGTCGGGCTGGTGGCGGCCGGCACGATCAGCGAAATGTCCCAGCCGGTCGCTGGGATCGAGCGGGTCACCAACCTCGACCCGACGATCCGGGCCGCCGCCGACGAGACGGACGAGGAGCTGCGGGCCCGGGCCAAGGCGGCGCTACGCTCGCTCGGCAAGGCGACCCTGGCCGCGCTCGACCGGGTGATCCGCGAGGGCCGCGGCACACCCGTGGAGTTTTTCGACCCCAACAGCCCGCTCGCCAACCGATCCGATCCGGGCACGGTGACGGTCGTCGTCGACGCCGAGCCGGAACGGCTGCCCAGCCTGCAGGCCGCAATCCACGACACCCGAGCCGCCGGCGTGCTGGCCACCCTGGTGGCCAGATACGTCTTCATCACCCCGCGGCTGGTCGCGACTATCACGCCGGGCATCTCCGCTCCCGGCAAGGACCAGATCAAGGCCGACATCGTGGCGGCGCTGCAGGCCTACGTCGACGGCTTGACTGCAGGCGACAGCGCCGACGGCGCCACGATGCTCGCCGCGGTGCTGGCCATCGAGGACGTCACCGCCGCGACGATCGTCGACGTCGTCGTGGCTCGAGCGGACCTGACCGGTGCCGGTGGCGATGAAGGCCTGGTCGACGCGTTACTCGCTGCAGTCGCCACTGCGCCAGTGGGCGATCCGACGGCACTGCGGGCCGCGTTGACGGCAGCGGTCGAGGCAGCCGGGACCCAGGCGCCCACGGGAGGCCGGGTTCCCGACCGCGGCCTCCTGCAGTCAACCGCACCGGGGCGGGAGGGCCAGCCCGCGAACGACGAGGAGATCGAAGCGGGCACCTTCGAGGTGTCTGCGGTCGTCGACGGCGACAGCTGGTGGATTGCGCTGGACATGTCCGCCGACGACATCAGCCTGGAGGAGGGCAGTGCCTAAGGCCGACCGGATCCTCGCCAACCTGCCGCCGACGTTCCGCGCGCAGGGTGACCCGTCGGCGCTGCGGGCACTCGTCGACGGCTATGGCGGTGAGCTGCAGACCGCGGAGAACAGCCTGGTCGCGGTGATGCGCGCACACTGGGTGGACTTCGCCGACGCGGGCGAGCGGACGATCATCGACCTGGCACTGATCGGCGCGCTCTACGGCTTGGCGCCGCGTGCCGACGAGTCCGTCGAGGAGTTCCGCGACCATCTGAAGCGCTACGTGCGTACCTTCCTGGACGGGACGGTCACCGTCAAAGGGATCCTCCGGATCACGGCAGAAGCCCTGGGCCTGCATATCGAGGACAACGCGCTCGATACCTGGTGGACGCGCGACGACCCGGTCCTGGTCACCGAGCAGCCCGGCGGGGCCGACGCTGCCGTGCTGGTGTTCGGCGTGGAATCGGCCCTTCGGCAGGGGCACGATGCGCTGCCAGCGGTTGTCGAGGGCGACGTCGATCTTCGCAGCGGTGTCGACCTGCGCGGACCGAGCATGCTGCGGATCGCGTTGGACGGACACGGCGCGATCCCGGTCGACCTGACCGCCGCAGTGGCCGATCCAGCCGTGGTGACCCCAGCGGAGATCGTGGCCGCCGTCAACGCCGAGCTGGGTCTGCCGAACTTCGCGACCGTGGTGGACGGGCGGATCCGTCTTACCTCGCAGAGCACCGGCCCGGCCGCAGAGATCGCTTTCCAGGACGGTCCGGGCGACGCAGCCGAGCTGGTCCTCGGCTTGCGCTCGCGCTCGTTCCAGGGGGCGGACGCGACCAGAGCTCAGGTGACAGGCACGGCAGATCTCAGCACCCAGGTGGACCTGACCCAGCAGCGGTACCTGCGGATCTCGATCGACGGCCATCACCTGGCCGAGATCGACTGCGCGGCGCTGGCGACCAACCCGGCGGCCGTCGACATCGCCGAGATCGCCGACGCGATCAACGACGCCCTCGGTATCTCGGTGGCTACCCACGACGGCCGCTTCCTGACCGTGACCTCTCCCACACCGGGAACTGCCGGATTCGTCGCATTCTTCGAGCCGGCTGCACAGCCGGCCACGGGCAAGCTGTTCGGCGCGCCCCCGCCGTTCACGTTCGGGACCGACGAACGGCGGGCAACCGTCGTGGGCGACCGCGAGCTCGGACTCAGCGTGGATCTTCGCGAGTCGTCCCAGCTCCGGCTGGCCGTGGACGCCGAGCCCGCGGTCACTCTTGACATCGCCGGAGCGAGCCCCGAGGCGACCACTCCGGCCGAGATCGTGGCGGCCCTGAACGAGGGACTCGCGACCGAGGTCGCCTCGCACGACGGGAACGTGTTGACGCTGGTTTCCGGCACGGCCGGCGTCGGCGGTGCACTCGTCGTCGAGGAGGTAGAGGGTGACGCGGCGGAGCCCGTGTTGGGCCTACGGCCCCGGGTCGCTCACGGCGGCTTGCCATCCACCGCCAGCCTGACCGGCACGCCTGACCTGTCCGGTGGGGTGGATCTGTCGGCACGGCACATCCTGGTGCTGTCGGTCGATGGCGGGCCTGCGGTCGAGATCAACCTGCGGCACGGTGCCGCCGATCCCGCCCAAGCCACCGTGGACGAGCTGGCCGATGCCGTGAACGCTGCGCTCGGCGCGTCCCCCGAGGACCCGGTCGCCACCCACGACGGTGCACACCTGATCCTGGTGTCGCCTCAGCCCGGCAGTGCTGGCCGGCTCGAGGTCACACCGCTGCGGACGATCAGCCGGCGCCGGTTCGTCACCCGGGCCAGGGTCACCGACGACGCTGCCACGGCAATCTTCGGCTTCACCGCGGGCCGAGCCACCGGGTCCCCGCCGGAGGCTGCTCGGATCCTGGGCGCCAACGACCTCAGCGGCGGCGCGGACCTGGCCGAGGACCGCTACCTACGGGTGAACCTCGGCGGCGTCGCCGCGATCGAGGTGGACTGTGCCGGGCCACGGCCGCGGGCCACAACACCGCAGGAGATCGTCGACCGGATCAACGACGCGCTAGGTGTGACCGCGGCGAGCACCGACGGGCGCACCGTGGCTCTGGTCTCGCCGGTCGAGGGAGCCGACTCGCTGGTCGCGCTCGAACCACCTCGGGCCCGGGACGCGCTCGACGTCGTGTTCGGTGTCGAGTCGGGGCTGGTCCGTGGCCAGCCACCCACCGGGGTCCGCTTCACCGGGACAGCGGACCTCGCCGCTGGGCTCGAACTGCCCGCGGACGCCGCCCTCCGGCTGGCGGTCGACAGCGGCCCGGCGACCGACATCGTGATCGGCGACGGCACCTCGACGACGACCCGGACCTTGAGTCAGATGGTCGTCGCGATCAACCAGACCCTGGTGGCCCAGGTCGCCGCCCACGACGGCAGCCATCTGCTCCTCACCTCGCCAACAACCGGAGCCGGAAGCCGGCTGGAGATCACTGCGCCCATCGCAGGGACCGATGCAACGGCCGACGTACTGGGCATCAGCGCTCCCCGCGAGTATGACGGCAGCGCGCCGACAGCTGCCACCGTCATCGGCACGATCGACCTCACCGCGGGGGTCGACCTGACCAACGCGAACCTGCTGAGTATCGCGGTCGACGGCGGCGAACCGGTCACCGTCGACCTGACCACCGGCATCACCGATCCCGCCGCACGGGCGGCCGTGACCGCGTCCCAGATCGCCACCGCGATCAACAGCGGCACGAACGCGGTCGCGTCCACCGCGAATATCCCCGGAGGGCTTGCCGTCGCGATTGCCTCGCCGACCACAGGGCTGTCCAGCCGGATCGAGCTGACCCGAACTGGCGCAGGTGACGCGGCACCGCTGCTGTTCGGAAGTCCCGGGATCACCGCAACCGGCACCGCCGCGTTGCCTGCGACGCTCGACGGCACCGCGGACCTGCTCGCGCCGGTCGACCTCTCCGAACGATCGGTGATCACACTCGCCGTTGATGGCGAGTCGCCGGTGGACGTGGACGTGGCCGGCGTGACGCCCGCAGTCACCCTGCTCGGCGAGGTGGTTGCCGCGATCAACGACGTCCTGCCAGGAGTGGCCCAGGCGACGGCGGAGGACCGACTGCGAATCGTGTCCCCGACAGCCGGGCCAGAGAGCTCAGTAGAACTGGTTCCGCTGCGCTTCCTTGAGGTCGTGGAATACCCGCCGGCGCCGGACGCCACGACGTCGCCGGGCTCGCACGGGACCGTGCTACGGATCCGGAATTCCGGCGCCGCGGCAGTGCCGGGCCGCGTGGAGCTGACCACAACTCCAGGCGTAGCCGGCCCCAGGTTCGCCGCTCCGGCTGCCGGCTGGTCGGTACGGGTACACGAGGCGATCGGCGCCGGAGGCGCTCTGACGCTCGAGTCCCGACCCGATGGTGGCTTGGCTGCGATCATTACCGAGCGCGGCGCATCCCGCGAATTGCTGGCCGAGCGGCTGGAGATCGAGCCAGTCGACGGAACGGGCGTACTGGTCGTGAACCGGGGACTGAACTCGTGGAGCTACTCGGAGTGCCGCGCGGCCCGGTTCGGCTCGGCGGTGTTCGATTCCGACCGGTTCGCCGGCGGCCCGTGCAGCGAAGAGGCGGTGTTCGACCTGAGCAGGTTCGGTATCGCCACCGACGTGACCGAGGCCGTATTCGCCACAGCGGGGCCGCGGGCACCGACCGCACAGGTCCAGGTGAGCTGGGAGTCCCATGCGGCGGGGCGGTTCGTGGTGAACCTGCCCGCCGAGCTGGACCGCCGGTTCGGTGTGGCGTTTGGCGACGGGCGGTTCGGCACAGCCGAGCCCGAACTGCTCGCCGGTGTCGTCACCGAGCCGGAGCCCGACGACAACCACATCGTGGAGCGGGTCAACCGGGAGTCCGCGCTGGTCGAGGCGAGGCCGGTCCCCGTCGTGCCGATCGGCTGGTCGGCCGTGACCATGCCCTTCCGCGATCCGACTCCACTGACTCTGGGCAGCCCGGACGCTACCGCCCGGCTCTACCTGTCCGAACCCGGCTTGGCACCAGGCTTCGTCGAGCTGCAAGCGGCCGAGCCCGGTGTATGGGGCAACGACATCACGGTGACCGCTCGAGCGTCCGGGCCGGCCATATATGACCTCGAAATCGGCTACCCCGGCGACCGGTTCGAAGTCGCCCGGCAGGTCGTGTTCGGGCCACCGCTGCCCACCTTGGCCGACCAGCTGCTGGCGCCCGGCCCGGTGGGCGTCGGCACCGCGAAAGCCGCAGGAATCCATGCCGAAGTGACACGGGATCGGGTCGTCAGGCCCGACCAGGAGGGAACGCCATGACCGAGACGACAGTGCCGCCGTACATCGACCGAGCACCCGGGGACCTGGTCACCGCCGAGGACTGGAACGGCGTGCAGGTCATGATCTACGACGACATCCGGACGACCTCTCAGGAGGCCGCCGAGAGCGTCACCCACGTCGCCACCGCCGACGACTCCGCCCATCTCGAGGGCCAGGACCTCGACGAGCTGACCGCCGAAATCACCAGGCGCGTGCTGGACGAGGTACGCGGCCGCAGCGGCTACCAGCAGCTGTTCAAGATCCTCAAACGTGACGAGTTCAGCGAGATCGAACACGGGCTGGGGACTCCGCCGCTGGTCGACGTCTACAAGCTGGAGTACTTCGAGGTGGTCTGTCGCGAAGACGAAGAAACCCACGCCGCCTTCGCGACGTTCTACTTGCACCACTCGAGCGAACGCCGGATCAGGGTGACCGACGAGAACGGAAACCGTCGCTCGATCGACATCCAGCCCAAGGACTTTTTCAGTTCACTGGAGCCCCCGGCGGGTGTCGACTTTCCTGATGTTGGTATCCCGTTCGCCGAGATGCTCACCCGGTACGGCGTCGAGTACACCGACTCGTCCACCCTGGACGACCTCGAGACGGAGTTCTGGAAGGCCTTCTTCCGCGATCCCAACGACCAGTTCGGTGACGACCAGTACTGTCACTCGCCCTGGTTCGAGCGCTGCTGCAAGAACGACACGACCGTCGAAGAACTCAAGGCGAGCGGCGACTGGAACGACATGATCTTCCAGATGCGGCCGTGGAAGACGGTGAACTTCACCGGCCAGCCCGGCAACAACGACAACATTCCCAGCCGGCCCGCCGCTCCGATGAACGTTGCCGTCGCACACCTGGACAACAACCGAACGGCAATCTGGCGCTTCGGCGACGCCGAACATGGTGGCCCGCGCGAGGACGACATCCGCGACTACATCGGCGAGGAGTTCGACAACGAGACCAAGGTGATGGTGCTGCTCAAGGTCTGACGGCGAAGACCAGGATGCGCAGGAGGGCGGGATGAGAGTCCGCAGCACGCACACCGGCCGGCAGTTGCCGTTCGAGCGCGACCGCCGGCTGGTGCTGCGGCGGCTGCCCGAGGGCGCGTCGATCAGCCGGGCGGTCCTCTCGGTGTCGCCGTACAGCGTCGACGAGAGCCGCCGGTTCCTGGAGACGCTGACCTTCCCGGACTCGGTCGGCGACTGGGGCGCCAGCAAGACCGCGACGACCGGCGCCGTCGAAATCGACCTGCGTACTCGGCGGAAGCTGGCGTCGGTGGTCGGCACCAACCTGAACGGCCCGCTGCTGGTCGACCTGGGCGGGGGATTTCTCGCGGTCAACGGCGACGGGGGGTTCGGCGGAGATACCAAGTTCGAACCCGCCGCCACGGGCGCCGACTTGCCCGGCCTGACCGTGACCGGGCTACGCGTCACGAACAACAACCCGGACATCTCGGCGCTGCGGGTCGCGTCTCCACCAAGCAACGTCACGATTGCCGTCGAGGGCGGGCCGGTTTTCTTCAGCCACTTCGGGAACCTGGTGGATCCGGTGACGACACCGGACTTCTCTGCCGTCCTACAGGCGATGCTGCCGGACCTGGATGTCGTCAATGGTCACTACGTCGTGCCGTTCGTCGTCCACTCCGACACCATCGCCCGGCTGGACCTGGAGCTCGACCTCGAGTTCACCGTCGCAGTGAGCGCGACTCCGCCCGGCCTGGCCAGTGTGCAGGCCCCTTACCGGCACGACGGTGTTCCGGCCACCGCGCAGGGCCAGCTGGCTCTCACCGTCCCCCCTGGGATGGTTGCCGTATCCGGCGGCACGGCCGGCCGGGCGCAGGGGGCATTCGAGTCGACCCGGGTCGTATACGGCCCGGTGTCGACGCCGTCGGTCCCCGAGAACATCCAGCTCTCCCCCACCGGTCCGCTGGCGCAGCCGATCCTGCTGCCCGCCACCGAGGTCGCCACGTCGATCGACCTGCTGCTGACCGCTGTGACCGCCGAGGTCATCGTTGCGGTCGACTTGGTGGACGACCTCGACGGCAAGCCGGGCCGGACCTCGATGTTGCCGCGGGTGGCCGAACTCTCGCTGACCAGGGACCAAGCCGGCCAACCGACCTGGGTGAGCGTGCCGCTCCCAGGCGAGGTCGAAATCGCCGGCGGCAGCCGTCGCTGGGTGGTGGTACAGGCACGAGACGGAACGGCGGCCTGGGGTGCTGTGCCGGTTGACCCTGGCCTCGTCCCGCCCGACGACCCGGGACTGCAGCAGACAACGGACGGCGGCCTGTCCTGGCGACTGGTCGCAGGTGCAACAGTGCCAGGGTCGCTCACCGCCCAGCTTCGGCTCCGGCATGTCACGACGACGTTCCACATGCCGCTGGAACTACGGGTTGGCTCCGGCGACACGGAGGTCGCCGTGTCGCTGCAGCGGTTCGCGCCGCAGGGTGCCGTTGACCTCGACCTGAGGTTTCCCGAGGTCGGTGCCGCGATCAACACCGCTGTCGCCGCCTCCGGGCAGGCTCCGCCCGCTGGCGGCGAGCAGGTGGCGAACGGCGACTTCGCCCACTGGTACCGGGTCGGCACCACACTGCGCGGCCCGGAGCTCTTGCGGCCAGCCAACTCCGGCGGTCTCACCCTGGATCTCGCCGTCGCGTTCGGCCCGAGCGCGGACACCGTCTTTCTCGCCGGGCAGGAGTCCGACCCGGACCGGATGCGGTTCGTGTCCTACGACGTGTTTTGCGGTGAACAGGTCCTGGACACGGTGATCGGCACCGAAGCCCCGACGGCGATGGTCGTAGACAGCGCCGGCCGGTATGCCCTCGTGGCCGCGGATGTCTTCGTCTCGTCCGAAGAAACGGAGACTGGCTTCTTCACTCTCGTCGACACCGCTACCGGCCGGCCAGTCGGCCAGCCTGTACGGGCCGGCGAGGAGGTAAAGGGACTGGTGTCGTCGGCCGACGGGCTGGACATCTGTGTACTCGGCGGGCGGCGGTCGGAGACCGACGACGAAACCGTAGTTCGCCAGGTCGCGTGGGCTGCCATGATCGCCGCGGCCACCGGATCCCCACTGGACTGGGACGACTACCCGTCGGACACCCTGCCGGGCCATCCCCAGGCGATTTCGGCCGCACCAGACGGGGGGCTGTACGTTCTGGTCGGGTCGGAGAGTGACAGCCATCTGCACGTCTATGCCGACCGTGCGGCACTCGCCACCGGCACGGCAACCGACGTGGAGACGATTCCGAACCCCGCCGGCGTCGCGGTCGGCCCGTCAGGTGCCGAGGTACTCGTACTCGGCAGGGTGGTCGTCACCACCGAGTCCGGGGACCAGGAGTCACACCACCAGATATGGATCCTCCGCACGAGCGACCTAGCCCGGATCGCGACGATCGACCTCGGGCCGGGAGAGGGCTCGCCGTGCCTTGCCATCGACCCGACCGGGGAGATCTGTGTGGTCGCCGGCAATGACGTGGTGTCCGTCATCGAGGTCGCGCGCCGAATCGTGACCAGCTCGTCCCCGATCGTGGAGTTCGTCAACACGACCGCAATCGCGATGAGCCCAGCCGGCACCCACGCCGTGATCACCGGAATACGCACATCGGAGGTCGTGCTCTTCCGGATCGGCGACGCCCTGCCAGCCGAGTGGGAGTTGACCGCAGGGCATGTGCAGCCCTACTGCCTTCTGGAGACCGGCGAGGTTCTGGCCGCGCTCGGCCCGCCGGCGAGTCTCTCGAACCAGCCGACGGTCGAAGCGGCCGCCATCTCGCAGGTGGTCCCCGCCTTCGGCCGGACTCGCTACCGGTTCACCTTCGACGGCCTAGCCACGGTGGAGGGGGCCGTGGGTCAGCTGATCTGGCGCGGCGGCGACTGTACTCCGGCGCGCACCGACCAGGTTCCGGTGAGCGTTTTTGATGTGGACCGCAGGGTGGCGGTGGACCGGATACCACGCCATGAGCTGGCGGTCACGTCACCGGCCGGTGCAACCCAGGCGGAGGTCAGGTTCTTCACGCCCGAAGGAGCGATGGCCGTGGACCACGTGAGCCTGGCCGGCTCGACCGACACGGTGACACAGACCTGGCAGCCGTCGGCACCGGCGGTCGCCGTCGCCCAGTCCGACCTCGGTGTGACCGTGTCGAACGGCGGATCGACCGCCTCGACCGTCACCCAGGTGATCCCGAGCACTGCTGGGCAGCTTTTCGAGCTGCGGGTCAGCGCCGTCGTGTCGGCGGGTCTGGAGGGGTGCGCGGTCGAACTTGCCTTCTCCGATGACACCGCCGCGGCGGTGGGCGACGTGGTGCGACTAGACCTTCACCCGCTGGACTTCGAGGAACACGCGGCTTCGGGGTCGGTGCCGGCTGGCGCGGTCGAGGCGGAGCTGCGGATCGTCGTACCACCGGGTGGATCCATCGACCTGACGGCGCTGGACCTGTCGATGGCCGACGGCACCGAGGTGGGGCTGCACTTCGTGTCCGAGGCGCCGGGAGATCTCACCATGAGCGGCGTCGTCGTCGAGCTCGACCAGAGCGAACCAACCGTTGCGCCTATGCCCGCAGGCGGGCTGTGTCCGCCGGCGCCCCAGGGGTTTGGGCCGCACGACGATCGGTGCTACTGCGGCACATGCGGCAGAACGGGGCCGGTCAGGCACGCGGTCCCGGCGGTCACGGACGCGGGGCGCTCCGGCTCGGTGGCGGTCTGCCTAACCTGCGGTTCGCCCGTGGTCCGCCTCGGCGGCCGTCCTGTGGCGCACGCGGAGCCGGTGGCTCTGCCCCGGTACCAGGTCCTCGACCGGGCTGTGGCGCCGCGTCATGGCCCCGCGATCATCTCCCATCTCCGGGTCGACGTGCCACTCGTCGACATCTCAGGCATTTCAGATAAGCGTGCGGCCGGGTTGCGCCGGCTCGGGATCTCCGACGTGGTCGCCCTCTCCATGGCAACAGTCGCTACGGTCTCGTCACTGCGGGGTGTCTCGGACCACATGGCGCGAGCGTTCATTGCGGAGGCGGCCCGGCTGGTTCGCGAGCGCGGCGAGCGCGTGATCTTCGGTACATGACTTCACCGACCCGTTGGAATGGCGGGGACGTGATGACTCAGCTCGATCCCCTGCCCTCGCCCCGAGCTTTCTTGCTGACCCACTGATCGGCCTGCGGGTGCGGCCGGTCGTTCACCCCGCCGTTCACCCCGCCGTTCACGACGCGCCTCCGCTGGCGCCGGGCAGTCTGCGCTGTTTGCGGGTCGTGTCCCACGAAATGGTGTAGCAGCGGTCGTGGTTCCTGATCTTTAGGGGCCATCGTGTGAGTCTTGCGAGACCGCTGAGGTACTCGCGAAGTCGGACGCACACGTATAACGAGGTGCTCGCCGCTGGTGCCCTCATCGAGTGTGGAGCACCCGCCAGCAAGACGGATGTGTCGCCCGGGAGGGAGCGTGGCATGGGTTACACGTTCGATGCGCATCTGGCAGGGGGGATCGCAACCGAACCCACACTCGGCGGGACGAAGGATGACCGACCGTGGACGAAGTTCAGGCTGGCCGTCGACAACCGGATCCGTACGGACACGGGCGAGTGAGACGGCGCAGACGATCTTCCATGACGAGGTGGCCTCTGGACGTCGGAAACCCCTGGTCACAGATGGTGCGCCATCAGGGACTCGAACCCCGAACCCGCTGATTAAGAGTCAGCTGCTCTGCCAATTGAGCTAATGGCGCAACGACGCACCACGGTACCAAGTACGGTCGGCGCCGACGAAATCGTCGACCCCCATGCCCAGTGGCTGTCCTCGGCGCGCGGCTAGAAGGTCCAGACGCGGCGCTGGGGACGCGGGTCGAGCGGCCGGGTGGACTCCCAGACGCGGCGCCACTCGGCGGGGCCGGGTCGCTCGGCCGAGCGCCGGGGAAGCTCCAGCGACTCGTCGGCCTCGGCGCGCAGGGCGCCGTACCAGCCCAGCTCCTCCTCGGCGGACAGCCGCACCACGGCGCGCATCATCCGGGTACGAAGCTCCCGGAAGCCCTCACCCTCGGCCG
>Ga0299914_10000624_pt1 | contig 21792 bp, 17 predicted proteins | sample RVTome_10_FD_201361 | JGI IMG/M metagenome (GOLD analysis project Ga0299914, IMG submission 201361) | Soil microbial communities from uranium-contaminated site in the Upper Colorado River Basin, Wyoming, United States - RVT153D57 (version 2) ...
CGAGCGCTTCGAGTTCGGCACGTATGTCGCGGTGATTGTAGATGCAGCCGTTGAATACCAGACACAGCCCGAGGACAGGGTCGACCATCGGTTGCGCAGCGCGATCAGTGAGATCGATGACCTTCAGCCGGCGATGACCGAACGCGACGTTTTCGAGAGAAAAGACACCCGCGCTGTCGGGACCCCGGTTCTGCATTCGGGACATCATCGATGATACGGCGCCAATCTCTGCACGCCGCTGATTGAAACGAACTTCTCCGGCAATTCCACACATGATCCGAGTGCTTGCTCCTGCTCACTGGGCGGTAAGCGGCATCTCCTCTGTGTCAGGGCGGTTCTCTTGCCACGCGATTACGAATTGATGGTTATGTTCAGTAATACTGCGTCTTTCATGAAAAGCCTATCACAAACGGAAGGGCCTTTAATTCAGGCGCGCATTGTTCAAAACCCGTGAACGCGGTGTGATCTGACGATCAGGGCGGGCAGATGGAATTACTCAGTGTTCCGCTACCACGACCTTGTTGCGGCCGGCGCGTTTCGCTTCGTAAAGCGCCATGTCGGCGCGATTGATGAGTGCAGGCAGATCCGGCACCGTGTCGCTCGCGATGGCGACACCGATACTGACCGTCGCCGTGACCTCGCCCTTGTGCGTATCCAGGCGAATGTTTTCGACGCATTTGCGCAAACGGTCCGCCACATCGGCGGCCACGTTCAATGGCGTTTCGGGGAGCATGATGATGAAGTCCTCGCCGCCGTACCGCCCGATGATGTCGAAATGCCGCAGGCTGTTGCGGCAACAATTCGCGATGATCTTCAGAACACGATCGCCGATCTCACGGCCATGACTGTCGTTGAGGACCTTGAAGTTATCCGCATCCAGCAACACCAGCGCGACATCGCGGCCGTAACGCTTGCTGCGTGCGAACTCGAGTTCCGCAAGCTCGAAGAAATACCGCCGGTTATGAACCTGCGTCAGCGTATCGGTGGTCGCCAGGTTCTGTACTTCGGCGAACAGCCGCGCGTTGTCGAGCGCAACCATCGCCTGCGTCAAGAACGCCGAAACGATGTCCCGCTCCTGATCCGAGAACGGTGGCGCATCGCGGCCGATCAGCAACAGCGCAAACTCGTCGGCGCGCGAGTAGGCAGGCACTGCGAGGAATTGCGCCGTTCCCGTCATGTCGTCATGCAGCACCGGCATGAGCACGTCGTAGTGAGTGAACACGCGCGGCTGACGTGCATGCCGCACTTCTGCGAAGAATCGCGAATGATTGGCGGGCAATGCGTCGAGCAACGGAATCTGATCGTCGCGTATGCCTTTCGCACCCGCGACGTGAATTTCCACGCCTTGCTCGACGAATAGCACTGCCTTGCGAAATGCGACCATCGCACGCAGGTTCTCAAGCAGTTCCTCGGCGATTTCCCTGCCATCCAGCGACGCGGCAAGCGCCTGTGTGAGTTGCTGCAACGTTTCGGCCCAGCGGCGCTTGTGCTGTTCGCTTTCCAGCTGGTGCTTTTCCGCCAATCGCATGAAATGCAAACGCAGCGCGCCCGCTATCAGGCATAACGCAAGCAGCACGTAGAGCGCGTATGCCCACCACGTGCGCCAGGGCGGTGGCGCGATATCGATGCGCAGGGTCGCTTCTTCTTCCGACCAGATACCGTGGCGGTTCGCGCCCCGCACCCGCAGCAGGTATTCGCCCGGGTCCAGGTTCGTGTAGGTCACGTGATTGTGGCCGGTTGTTTCCAGCCACTGGCGGTCAAAACCTTCCAGCCGGTAGCGAAAGCGGTTTTTCGCCGGCGCTGCGAAATCGAATACCGCGAAATCGAAACCGATCACGCTGTCGCGCCATGACAGCGACAGCGAATCAATTGCGGCGATCGGGCGATCCAGCAACATCTCTTCGTTGAATTTGAAGAGTTTGGTGATCGCCACGCGAGGCGAGGCCGTGGCAACGGCGACAGTTGACGGGTAAAACGCGTTGAACCCGTTGATGCCGCCGAAGAAGAGCTCTCCCGTGACGCTGCGGAACCGTGCCGCGCTGTTGAACTCGTTGCTCTGCAGGCCGTCGGTTGCATCAAAGACATTCACGTCGCCGGTATCCGGCGCGTACTCCGCAAGACCGTTGTTTGTCGCAATCCACAGCTTGCCCGCGCCATCTTCAAGCACGCTGTAAATGGTGTTGCTCGGCAGTCCCGCTTCGACGCCGACGTGATGGATACGGCCATCCGGATCGATGCGGTTGAGCTGGTAGTCGGTCGCCACCCACAACGTGCCATCACGCGATTCGGTGACATCAAACACGAAGGGGTGCGAGAGAACGCCGTTCGTGCCACTGGAATACGTCTCGTGAAAAGTGCCGGTCGACGGATCGAAACGCGCTACTCCGTTCTCCGAACCGATCCACCAGCCGCCGGCGCGCGCGGGCTCTGCCACGGTGAGAATATTCTCGCCGCTGCTGCCGGTGTTCGCCGGTTCGCGCAGAAACTGCCGGTACTGTCCCGTTTCGGGATCCAGCCGGTACAGTCCTTCCGCCGTACCTGCCCATATGGCATCGGCGGCCTCGAACAGGAAGCTGATCGAATTCGCCAAGTTCTCGTCCGCGACATCCCGCGTAAAACGGAAGCGCTTCGCCTTGCCGGTCCGCGCGTTCAGCAGATTCACACCGTTGTAGGTGCCGGCCCAGATTCTGCCTTTTGAATCCTCAAGCACGTCGAGCACGAACGGCGAAGACAACGAACTCGTATCGGCAGGATCGTGCAGATAGTGCCGGTACTCGCCCTTCTGGCGATCCAGGCGGCTCAACCCGCCGTCCGTCCCGACCCACACCCCGCCGGCACGGTCTTCCATGATCGACCACACAACCCGGTTCGGCAGGCTGTCCGGCTGATTCTTCCGATAGCGGAAATGCTGAAATGCGCGTGTCGCCGGGTTGAACTTGCTGACTCCCGCTGTTCCGGTTCCGAACCACACGATGCCGGTCCGGTCTTCATGCATCGAGAGAATGACGTCGTCGGGCAAACTCCAGATATCGGCGGGATCGTGGTGGTAATTTCGAAACATGGCTGCTTTCCCGTCCCACCAGAACAATCCGTTCGCGAAGCTCGACAGCCAGATTTCACCTTTCGCGGTCGCCAGTATCCGGTAAATCTTCACGTCGGCTCCCGCCGGCAGACCGAACGCTTCCCGCCCATAATGACCGGCAAGTTCACGGCGCCCGTCCAGCCGGTACACGCCGCTGTGTGTGGCCGTCAGCAGATCGCCACCTGGCATCTGCTCAATGGCACTGACTACGTGGCCGTGAAACGGCGCGTAACTATCGTCGCCGGCCTGGAACAGCGAAAACCGTTCCTGCCCTGGCGCCAGCACGAACAAACCGTCGGAAGCGCCGAGCCAGGTCATGCCCCCGCCGTCGACGATTATCGAACGATGATCATTGGATGTGAGACCGGACGCATCGCCCGCCGGAAAATGGTGCACGCGGCCGGTGACGGGATCGAGCAGATCGAGTCCTTCGTTCGTGATGACCCAGATCCGGCCGTCGGTATTCAGCGCAAGACGGAAGACGAGGTCGCTCTGCAATGACCCGGGATCATCGGCGCGGTGCCGGAAGTGCGTGAACTTCCCGGTAGCGGCAGACAATCGCGAAACGCCGCCTCCGTAGGTCGCCACCCACAAATCACCGCTGTCATCGACCACCAGGTGCTGCACACCGTCGGCCTGCAAGCCATCGGCATCGCCTGGCCTTGCCTGGTAGACGACCATCTCGTAGCCGTCGAAGCGGTGCAGTCCGTCTTCCGTGCCAAACCACAGGAAGCCGCGAGCATCCTGTACGACGCTCTGCACCGTATTCTGTACCAGCCCGTCTTCCTGGGAATAATGATGAAAGCGCAGGCCTTCGCCGGCCCCGCCTGCAGCACAAGGCAACGCCACTAGAAGAAAAAACACGCTGAAAATCAGGCGCGTGACAGAAACCAGAAATGAAACCCCGTACTCCAAGACGCCCCCGCCGCTGTACCTGACCCGGCATTTTTGATGCCAATCGGACAACCGATGTCCCCCGGATGCCGTCAGGTCAAATTACCGTAAATCCCCCGAATGAGGTAGGTTTTTTCCCGTATAGCGCGCTGCGGAAACCGTTGCAGCCACACTCATGGATGAAGTCGGTCACGTAATGGCAACGCGCGGCGGCACGCAGGTGAGCACGCAGGTGAATGATGCTGACCGGGGAAGGCGCGCAGCATCTGGAGATCATCACCGGTAACGCGCTTTTGTTTTTTTCCGCAATCCGCGACGCGATAGCGCTCCCCGTTCAACGTAACTGCTGTTCGCGTCTCTGTTGGCAGGAAACCAGCCGGGCGATATCCGTCAACTGATCCGCGACTTCATCGAGAATATCGTCAACCGTGACGATACCGGCCAGCGAACCGTCACGCTCGACGACGGGCATGCGCCGGACGCCATTGGCGCGCATCGCGTCCAGCGTATCCTCGAGGTCATCATCCACCCATGCCGTCACAAGGCGCGGCGCCGTGAACAGGTCGGCGACAGACACCATTTCCGGATCGACGCTCAATGCCATGACTTCAAGAACGAGATCGCGATCCGTGACGATTCCGAGCGGCATGTGTTTTCCGGCCGACGACGTGACAATCACGACATCGCCCACATGAAACTCCCGCATCAATTGCGCAGCCCTGAGCGCCGAATCGTCCTTCTCCACGATCACGACGCTTCGATTGCAGAACTCGCCCGTTTTCATATCGCACCTCCGCGTCGTGCTGCATGCCGTTTCGTCCGGCGTTCAGCAAACACCAACAGTCAGCGTGCAAGCCTGGCCGCGAGCTGAGCAACATGCCTGCCCTGGAAACGCGCCATGTTCAGTTCCTGTTCACTCGGAAAACGCTCGCCTTCGTTGCCGGCGATGGTGGACGCACCGTAAGGACTGCCGCCCTTGATCTCGTCCAGCCCGGTCTGCAGCGTGCAACTGTACGGCAACCCAACGATAACCATGCCGAGATGCAGCAACGTGGGGTGGAAGGTAAGAATCGTGCTCTCCTGGCCGCCGTGCTGCGTGTTGCTCGATGTGAACACACTGCCGACTTTCCCGATCAGCGCACCCTGCATCCACAGTGCGCCGGTCTGATCGAGGAAGTTGCGCATCTGCCCGATCATGTTGCCGAAACGCGTCGGCGTTCCGAACAGGATACCGTCGTAATTCGCCAGCTCTTCCGGCTTTGCAACCGGCGCTGCTTGATCCAGCTTCGCGCCGGCCTTTTTCAGCACCGCTTCGGGAACCGTCTCGGGTACGCGTTTCAGGTCGACTTCCGCGCCCTCCGCTTCCCGTGCACCTTCGGCCACTGCCTGCGCCATTTGCTCGATGTGTCCGTAAAAGCTGTAATAAAGCACGAGTACTTTCGCCATATTCCGTCTCCCGAACGCTGCTCTCGCAAGACAGGAACTGATGGCAAATCCACCGGGATCAAGGGAAGCGACGCCAGCCCGTCGCCGGCGACAGGAACTGGCGTGAAGCTCCGGGCTGCGGAATGCCGGCTGTGTGCAATAAAAAAACTCGCACGGGATGCGCGAGCTTTCGTTATGTCTGCAACGGCATGGAACGGCGTCGTTCAGGCAAAGCCCGGAAACTGGGTATCGATCGGCCGCGCCGGCTTGACGAGATCGATGCGGCGCAGATAACGCAGGCGCGTCGAATCATACGGCCCGGTCAATGGTCCGAACAGCGAACGCTCGATCCCGACGGATGTGAGCGCGCAACGCCGCCCGGTGGAAAGATTGATCACTTCTCCGTTGCGAAGTTCGACGACCGTATCCGTGCTCGGAAACAACGGGTTGCCGTCTTCTCGCCACTTGACGAGACGATACAGGCCGTCTGGAATCCAGGAACGAGTTCTCATGGGACGCTCCCGTTGAAAAAAGCGATGTGCTCCGCCTCGCCAGTACCGTTCGTTCCTGAACGCTGCGAATCGCGAAATCCATGTTTCCGGTATTGCCGTCGTGGAACGAATGCTCCTCCCATCGCGCAAACTGCACACGGGATGACAATCCGGAATTCGAGGTTGGAGCACGGCGCGGAGAACGGAAAGGAGGAAGAGTCCTCAGCGCGGCCAGGGGAAATCACTCAGCCGAGCAATCCTTTGCGGGCGGCATAGCGTACGAGTTCCGCGGCGTTGTGCACGCGGAGTTTGTCCATGATGCGTGTGCGGTGATTTTCGGCGGTCTTCACGCTGGTACCGAGTTCGCGCGCCACTTCCTTGGTCGTGCGTCCTTCGATAACGAGATGGAAAACTTCGCGCTCGCGCGCCGTCAATGTTCCATACGGGTCATCCGCGCCTTCCGGCCGCTGGTACTGTTCCGCCAGCGCCTGCGTGGCCTGCGGACCGAAATACGCCTTGCCCGCCGCCAGCGCGCGCACGGCCGCGATGAGTTCGTTCGCGGCAGTGTCCTTGACCAGGTAACCCGAGGCGCCCGCGCGAATGATCGGCAGGATGTACTCCTCGTCCTCGTGCACGGTCAACACGAGCAGGCGCACGGAGGGATGCTCCTCGCGGACCCGGCGCACGACTTCAAGTCCGGAAAGGCGCGGCATGGTGAGATCGACGACGGCAACATCCGGCTGCGTTTCACCGATGCGCGCAACGGCCTCCATGCCATCCGATGCCTGCGCCAGTATGTCGAAATCGCCTGCCTCCGCCAGCAGGCTGACCAGTCCCTGGCGAACGATGGTGTGATCGTCCGCAACCACCACGCGTATGCTCATTGATGTTTCCCGTCGCCTGCCACTGTGCCGTTCAGCGGCAGCACGAATCGAACCGTAGTGCCCTTGCCGATTTCAGAAGCGATCCCGACGCGTCCGCCAAACAGTTCTACGCGATCGCGCAAGCCGCGCAACCCGAAGCCGTCGCCGCCGGACTGGAACGCGGACGTTGTGTCGAAACCCTTGCCTTCATCTTCGATCAGTACCTGCAGATTGCCCGCACGTTCGCCGACGCTCACGCGTGCGGACGCCGTATCCGCATGGCGCGCCGCATTGGTCAGCGCTTCCTGTACGGCACGAAACACCAGCGTCTCCAACTGCGAATCCAGGCGCTCCACGTCAAGCTCCCACTTAACTGTCACATCAAGCCCGGCGCGTTCGCGCTGAATGCGTGCCAGCCATTGCAGCGCCGCCTGCAGGCCGAGATCGTCCAGCACCGGCGGCCGCAGCAGGCGCGACAACTCGCGCGTGTCGTGCAAGGCGGTTGCCGCGAGTGCGAACGCCGCATCGATTCCGGCGAGCATTTGGGGATCGGTGCAGCGCGCGCGCTGTTGTTGCAGATAGTTCTTCAATGCCGTCAGCGTCTGACCGATGCCGTCGTGCAATTCCAATGCCAGGCGGCGACGTTCTTCTTCCTGTACTTTCCAGACGGCTTTCGCGAGGCGGCGAAAATGCTGTTCGCCTTCCAGCAGCCGCCGGAACAAGCGGTCGTTTTCTTCGCTGATGGCCTTCACCTGGCGTGCGACATCGTCCATGCCGGACAACGCGGCCGGCTCATTCCCCGACGGATGCGTATTCATCTTTCCCCTCTTCACCTGACTGCAACGGGTGCCGGCTTTCGAACGCCGCCCGCTGCGCGGCGTTCATATTCTGCCGGATTCGCAGATACGCCTGCTGCGCCTGTTCCTGTTCGGCCATGCGCGCCGATTCGATGTCCGCGATGACGGCGGCGAGCGCATGCAGGCGCCAGCCGTCGGCATACTCGCCGACGTCGTGTGCGAGCCGTTGCGCTTCGCGCAGGGCTTTGCGCGCGCGCTCCGTCTCGCCGGACAACGAGGCCGCCGTCGCTTCCAGGCGAAGCAACTGCAAGCGCATGGAAACATTCCCCGTGGTGTCGGCAGCGCCACGATATTTTCCTGCCTCGCTCAGCGCACGGTCGTATTCCTGCACGCCGAGCAGCAGTTCGACCAGTCCGGCGACTGCGCGCAGTTTCGTCAGCTTGCCGCCGCTCTGTCCGGCGAGCAGCATCGCCTGGTTGATCCGCTCGCGCGCCTTTTCCGTATCACTATCCAGCAGCGCTGCGCGCGCATCCAGAACCGCCAGCCAGGCGCCCTGTTCGACGTTGCCGGCCTCGTTCAGTGCCGCACGTGCTTTTTCAAGCAACGGGTTTGCGGGCAAGCCGAGATCCAGCGCCATCTCCGCGTGGTGCAGCGTGAACTCCGCCAGCCCGCGCGGATCACCGACGTTCTCCATGATGCCGATCGCTTCCGCATAGGCGTCGGCCGCCGCCGCGTAACGTCCCTGCAACTGTGCGATGTGCCCGAGATTGCCGCGTGAAACCGCAACGGCGTGCGGATAGTCGATGGCGCGCGCGATTTCCATCGCCGCCAGGAATGCCTTGAGCGCGGCGTTCCAGTTGCCGCGCGCGATCTCCAGCAGGCCGTACGTCTGGCGTGCCTGCATTTCGCCATCGGGATTTTTCATCGCGATATACGCATCCAGCGACTGGCGCAGGTAAACCGCAGCATTGTCGTACTCGCCCAGCAGGTAATATGCGTAGCCGACATTGTTGTAGCTTTCCGCCATTGCGCGGCGATCGCCGAGACGTTCGCGGGCCTGGAGCGCGGTCCGGTAGCGGTCCAGTGCGGCGGCGTAGTCACCCCGTTCTTCTTCCAGTATTCCCAGTTCGTTATGCATGCTGGCTACGCCATGGCGATCGCCGATCGCATCCAGCTTGCGCAACGCCTGCTCGAACTGTTCGCGTGCGCCGGCGTAATCGCCCTCCACCATTTGAAGCCGTGCGATATTCGACAACGCGGCGACAACGCCGCGCTCGTCGCCGATACCTTCCCGCAACTGCGCTGCCTGCGCGTAATACTCACGCGCCTGTTGCAACTGACCCAACTCGTGCGAAGCAATACCGAGCGCGTTGAACACGTCCGCACGGCCCTGGTCGTTGCCAAGCGTGTTGTGGATGACGAGCGCACGCACCAGGAAATCATCCACTGCGCGCTGACTGTCGCCATTCAGGATCGAATACTTGCCCATCAAATACCACGCACGCGGATGGTTGGCGTCCTGCCCAACGACTTTCTTCAGACCGTCGATCGCTTCGTCGAAGCGGCCAGACTCGCCAATGGTCTCGGCAAGTTCGACGCGTGTCTCGACGTCATGGGGATAGGCTTGAAGCAGTTGCACGAGAAACTGTTCGGCCTGTTCCGGCTCGCCGCCCAGCGCTGCCAGCCGGGCGCGCGCCTCGAACGACCAGCGACCGGACTCGGGACCGAGTTGACCGACGGCGTTGCGCGCGGCGTCCAGCGCTTCATCGTCGCGGCCCGCTGCGGAATACGCATCCGAAAGCGCAACCCACGCCGCAATGAAGGCGGTATCGATCGTCACCGCTTCTTCAAGGTCCGGCAGCGCCGCCAGACTGTCGCCATCGCGGAGCGCTTTCACGCCGCGCGCATAGGACTCCAGCGCCGGCAGCGAATCCGTCAACGCGGTCGAAGCGACAGCTGTCTTCGAGACTTCCAGCACGTCGCGCAACTCCCTGCTCAATGCATCCAGCGAATGCTGCCAGCCGTCGGCGAATGCGAAATCCCCGACCAGCATTCGTGGCGCAGTGTCAGGCCGGTCGCTCACGGTCACGCGCAACTGGATGCGGAACGCGTTGCCGTTACCGATGATGGAGCCCGACACCAGCCGCTCGACACCGAGCAACTCGACCAGTTGGCGACGCTCATTGTCGGTCATACGGTCGACGTGAATCTCCAGGTCCCCGAGCGTGCGCTGCAGGCGTTCGGGCTCGATGACATGCAGTTCTGCGCTTTCGGCGAGTTGCGCGGACAGCAGTTCCGAAAATCCTCCGGCGATCCATTCATCCATTTTGCCTTCGCGCTTGAGCGGAAGAACGGCGACGGTGTAACCCGCCGTGATACCGACATCAGGAACTGCCGGCGCCGGTTCGGTAACCCGGCGACCGTTCCATACCAGTGCGCTGCCGATGCCAAAGGCGAGCACGCCGACAGCCGCTGCGCGCAGCCAGCGGCCCTGCATGCGCCAGCGGCTGTCGTGCCGTTCCAGATCGCGCGCCAGTTCGCCGGCATCCTGATACCGGTCCGCCGGCTCGCGCTGCAGGCAGCGGCCAATGGTACGGCGCAACCAGCGCGGCACATTCACGCCAGTGCGCGTGATGTCGCGCGCATGTCCCGCCGTGTGCTGCGCGACGATTTCCTCGAACGTGGCTCCGGAGAACGGCAGCTCGCCGGTCAGCATGCGATAGAGAATCAGCCCCAGCGCGTAGATGTCCGAACGACCGTCGACCGTATCGCCGCGCGCCTGTTCGGGAGAAAGATAATCCGGCGTACCAAGAATGCTGCCTGCATCGGTAAGGCCGGCCGTGCCCAGTGAGCGGGCAATGCCGAAATCCGTGATGAAGGCGCGATCGCCATCGGCAACGAGAATGTTGGCGGGCTTGAGGTCGCGGTGAACAACCTCTTCGGCGTGCGCGGCGGCCAGTGCGCGCGCGAGTTGCGCGGCAATGTGCACGGCGCGGTTGACGGCCAGCGGGCCTTCCTTTTCCAGCAGATCGTTCAGCGGCCTGCCGTCTATGAAATCCATGGTCAGAAACAGCCGGCCCTCGTCGGAACCGATGTCATGGATGCGCACCACGTTGCGATGCGTGACCTGGCGCGCCAGCACCAGCTCGCGGCGAAAGCGTTCGAGCATGTGCTGTTCGGCCAGCCGTTCGGGACGCATCACCTTCAAGGCAACGACGACGCCGAGTTCTTCATCGCGCGCGCGATACACCATGCCCATGCCGCCGACGCCTGTGAGCGCCTCGATACGGTAACGTCCCGCGAGCAACGTCCCGCTGGCGAGCATGCGCTGGCTTTCAACGGCAGTGCGCGTCGCACCTGGCGGCTTGCCGTCGTGTCCGTTCATGCGCGCTCCTGATGAGATGAACCGTGCGCGGCCAGCAGGCCGTTCAGTGTTACCGGCGCCGCCGCGTCGGGAATGCCTGCCGCCATTTCATGCAAGGAATCGCGGAGCAATGCCGCGGCGATGGCGAGACCGGCGTGTTCTGCAAAACCGTTCAGTATTTCCAGATCCAGTTCATCGAACACCTTGCCGGGTTCATCGCTGTCCGTGTAGATCACGCCATTGCGCGCATCATTTATGCGCAACGGCAGGCAGGCGAGTGCGCGTATGCCCGGACCTGCGATGCTCGGACGCTCTGCGTAATCCGTGTGCGTGCCGATATCACAGCTGACTATCGCGGTGGATCGCGACAGCACATCGCGCACGACGCCGAGACTGCCCGAGAATCCGCTTCCCTCGACATCGATCCACGCAATGCCGCGGCTGGCGAACATTTCGAAATCGTCGTTGCCGTTATCCAGCATCATGAATGCACGCCGTGTGCCCGCCAGTTCCAGCACGGCGTCGAGGATATCGTCGAGCAGGACGCGAATCCCCCGCTGTGGATCGATGCGCCGCGCGACCTGCACGGAGGTTTGGCGGCGCCTTTCGTCATGCGCGATCAGGGCGGTGCGTTCGGATTCATCGACGAGGGCAAAGCGGGCGACCAGGCCGCCCAGGTCCAGCCATTCGTCACCGGCTAGCCGCGCCGTTTCAATGACATGACCGTTGATGCGAATGCCGTTCTTGCTGCCGAGATCGCGGCATTGCCACGCGCCGTCGTGACAGTCGAATACCGCGTGTCGCCGCGAGATGCGCGCGTCGTCGAGGAAAATGTCGCAGGCCGCCTCCCGGCCCAGCCCGTACCGGGCATCCGGATCGAGCAGGAAACGTCTCACCGGACGGTCATGGAAGAAGACCGTCAGCTGCGCGTGCATGGCCGCAGACTCAGGATATTCAGAGGCTGTTGCTCGCCAGCGTCAGCGAGAAACGCAACGTGCCGGCCTTGGCGCGCAACTCACCGGCGACGTTGTCGAGATCGCGCGTCGAGCGCCACACATCCGGAATGTCACTGCTGGCCGCGTTTTCCACGGTCGACGCAAACGTTTCAATGCCTGCGATTGCACCGGTGGTATCGCCGCCATCCCAGGCGGATTGCGCGGCAGTGAGTTGCGATTCAAGTTGCGCGAATGTCGTGCCTTCTATCTGCGATGAGTAGCCGTACAGCAGATCCGACAGCTCGCCGAACTTGCCGTTGATGACCGTGGCGGTGGGACGCAGATCGGCAACGATCAGGAAATCCGAGAACGTGCCCTTGCTGCCACGCACCCGGTAGCTGCCGCTGGACATCGATTCGGTGATGTCGCGAAACGTACCGCCATCGGATGCGGAAAACAGCCGCAACGGCGTGCCCGCCGTGTACTGCAGATTGTGCGTATAGAGTTCGATCGTGGTTATACCGGAAAAGCTCAAGCCCCCGCTGGCTGGCGGCTGGATGCGCAGCAACACAGGCAGCCCGCTGACCAGCGACGTGTTCAGGCTAACGGGAAGACGCGACAGCAACGCAAGATCGGTGAGACTGACGAGGTCTACCGACAAGCCGAGATTTTCCGCGCTGAGGCCAACGGCCTGCTCGAACTCTATCGACAGCTCGACATTCACTGCAGCGATACCGATACCGGCATTGATCTTCGCGGAAAAGGTATTGCCTTCCACTACCGGATTGACGATGTCGACATCCAGTGGAATGGGAACGCCAATAGCTGCGTGGGCTGGCGGCAGCGCGACAAACGCGCCGAAGAGCGCGAGCGAAATAAGGATGAGACGGTTAGACACTGATCCAACCTCCGTGTGCTTGTTCCGGAAATAGTCACGAATAAACGTGTTGGCGAACTACCGCCAAGTGCAGGTTCACAGTTTTCCGATAAATCCTTTATAGGTGAAAACCTGTATCCGCAACGGTTATGAGAACCGGCGCACGGTTCGAACAGCGCATTAGCCCTAAGTGGCTGTAATTTTTACCTTTTTTTGAGCAGGAGGCGGATTTTCATGTCTCGGTCCGCTCAGCCACGGAAGAACGCCCCCTGGGGAATTTCCTGATTTTCTGCCACCGCTTCAGCGGCGGCGAGCGTGAACAACGCGACATTCACCGCCGCTGGCAGCTCCCTCCAACACTTCTAATAAGCAGACTTGAGCAGCATTTCCCGGCCGCGCTGAGGAATCGGCCTCATGGCGGTATGCGTAGCGCTGTTCCACGCTCCAGAAACTCACCGGACTGGCAGGAGATGAAAATGTCGTTCAACAGATTTTTTTTCGGAAAGCGCGCTCTGCCGCTGGCGGTTGTGCTGGCGCTGGCATGTGTTCCCGTGCACGCCGCCGGACTGCTTGGCGCGGAGCTGCAACAGCGCATCGCGAACCAGGACGGGCCGCATGATGTCATCGTGACTTTCACGACGCCGGAGGCCGTTGGCACATTGACCAGCATCCTCGGCGTCAATGTCATCGCGCTCGATACGCTGCCCATGGCCGGCGCGAGACTCACCGAAGCGCAGATCGAAACCGTACGGCAGTGGGATAGCGTCGAAAGCATTTATTACAACGCGCCGCTCGAGTACTCGAACTACATATCCGGGGAAATTACCGGCGGTCACTACGTGCATGACAACTACGGCTACAAGGGTGATGGTGTGACCATTGCCGTGCTCGATTCCGGCACCGACGCGACACAACCCGATCTTGCCTACGGCAGCACCACCGTGCAGAACGTGAAGATCGTTGCCGACCTCGGCCTCGCCGGCGGCGTGAACGTCTTTCTCGAAGGCCAGCTCAACACGGATACATCCAGCGGCCATGGCACGCACGTATCCGGCACTGTCGCGGGCACTGGCGAAGTCTCGGCAAATGACGAGCGCCGCGCGTTCTACCACGACGGCATTGCGCCGGAAGCGAGCCTCGTCGGGCTCGGCGCGGGTGAAGGCATTTCCATCCTGCACGCCTTGCTCGGCTTCGATTACGCCATCGCGAACCAGGATCGCTACAGCATCGATGTCATCACGAATTCATGGGGCGGCGGCGACGGCAGTAACTTCGATCCGAACAACCCGATCAACAGGGCATCATACGAAGCGTACCGCAAGGGCATGGTCGTGCTCTTTGCCGCGTCCAACTCCGGTCCGGACGATAATACGATCAACCAATACGCGCTTGCGCCATGGGTCATCAATGTAGCCGCCAGCAATGACGACAAGACGCTGGCGGATTTCTCCAGCCGCGGTGTTGCGGGTGACTTCTACAAACACCCGGATATCACTGCACCGGGCGTGGGCATCACCTCGACGCGCGCACCGAATACCGCGATCGGCGCACTGGGACCGGTAGTCGATGCCAACCATCCCGAGTACTACGCCTACTACCACTCGATAAGCGGCACGAGCATGGCAACCCCGTTCGTTGCCGGTACCGCCGCCTTGCTGTTGCAGGTACAGCCGCAACTGTCGCCGGACCAGATCGAGGAAATCCTGACGGCGACCGCGGATGACATGCCGGGTTACGCGTTTCACCAGGTAGGTCATGGCCACATCAATGTGCGTACGGCGGTAGAGATGGCGGAGAACACCAGCGGGAACCGCCAGCAGTTTCTCGCCGGCGACGTCCTTTGGTCCAGCGATGGCGCGTGGAACACCGTGAGCGACCAGAGCGCGCTCGTGCAGTACAACGGCAAGTGGCGGAAGCAGAACAGCGCGGATGCGACCGACGGCTCGTACATGAGCGTGAAGACCGCGAAGTCCGGCGCATCGGCGTTCGTGCGCTTCAAAGGTCCCGGCATCAAGCTCGCGCATCCGCTCAACCCAAGCGGCGGTATTGCCGACCTTTATATCGATGGCGTGCATTACAAACGCGTGAGCTTCCATGGCGACAGCGCCAGCTTCGGCCACTTCACCGGCATCGTCGGTCTTGGCGATACCGAACACCTGCTCGAAGTCCGTGCAGTAAACGGCAACAGCTACATCGATGGCTTCCTTGTCGATGGCCAGGCGTATCCGCCGAACATCAGCTTTGTGCAGGAAACACAGACCTACACGGGAACGATGGGCCCGTCCGCGGAAAATCTCGAAGTGCACGAAATTCCGTTCGACGTCGGCACGGATGTCGTGACCATCGGCGGCGAACTGGCGTGGAACGGCCTGTTCGATCTCGATCTGTACCTGGTGGATCCGGCCGGCAACGAAGTCGCATCCGGTGCCACGCTGGAAAATCCGGAATACCTGGAATTCGATGTCGCCGAACCCGGTACATACACATGGCGCATCACTGGTTATATCAGCGTTCTCGCGGATTACACGCTGACCGAAACGCAGACGAAAGTCGTTTCCGGAAACTGAGTTGTTGGTGAGGTGAAGGGTGTGACCAGGCCCCGCTTGCGGGGCCTTTTTTTATTCTTCTCGAATTGGCAGGAGACTTGAAATAGGCGCAGCGAACGAAAACGTTGCGATTGTCGTCATTCCCGGTACCTGGGAACTGCAACTCCCTTTGCTCGATCCGCTAGTTCGATCTAAGGTACTTTTACTCCGACCCTTAAAACCAACTTTCCGTGAAAGTGGGCTCAATCAGGCTTTCTCCTGTTCCCCTAAGAGGTGCGATGTCAGCGCTGCCGTATAGAAAAGAGTCTCAAGCGATCATCACGAATCGCGGCAAGGATGGAGTAGATTTCGTCATCGTCCTGGCTGGCATCCAGTAATCCATGTTCATTGGCATCACTGATCGCCCGTTCGCCGCCTCTGTTCCGCAGAAGGACTCTTTCCATCTCGTCTGCCTGAAGCAGGTAGATGACGTCGAGCGCTCCTGACGCGATGAGATCCTGAGTTATGACGCGCGCATCTTCCACGAATTCGCTTCCAAGCAACCACCGGGCACGCACCTCACGACCCGAGGACGACGCTTCTTCCGCAAACTCCGTGAACTCCAGCGCATCAATAACTAGTGCCCGCGTCGCCTCGATACCCTCACTGTCATCTGGCCGGCTGTTCTTCCGCAAGCACATGGCAGCGAAGGCCGCTGCATCTTCACTGTCGTAACGTACGCATGCGCACAGATTTACTTCCATCAGCGACACCCACGGTGGATATGCCGATGGTATTGATCAGCAGGTTCACGTCGTCTCCTGCCAAAGCTTCATGAAAGCTTCTGGAAACTCGTTAGCGTGAAATCGCCGGAGTACGCTTTCTGCCAGTTCGACAACACTCTCATCATCGCGCGATGGCCCCTTGCCTTCTTCATACAGTCGCAATATACGGAACAGGTTTGGCAGATACTTGTTTTGTGCCTCAAGGCGCTTTGCGTATTTCGGGTTCAAACAAATCTCCTCGTACGCGTAACCCATATAGTCCCAGAGATACTGGCCGGGGACATACGGATTGATCCTAGCGCCTTCCAGCCGTTGCTTGGTGGCTAAACGGCAATCAGCAACCAACCTCCCTGGGCCCATTCCCTTGTGATATACAGCATCGATCCCGGGAAAGGTAATGACGTCTTCGTAATCGGGGCCCAGGACAAACGTATCAACGAACAGACTTTCCCGGCCGCCCAGCCTCCCATAAGACGTGCAAAGCGTTGGCTCGTGATAATCCTGGAAGAAAAGAAACCTGTCCCTCGATCGCTCCAGCGCAAACGGTTTCGTCTGCTTCCGGAATATTTCCCGGTATTGTTCCGGGTCCGTCGACGGGTGATACCACATTTCGAAGAACGGCAACGCGAAATCGAACGGTTCATCGCCGGAGAATGAGAACAGGTCTTCATCGATTTCGCCTGAAAAATAAAGTTCCTTGTGCACCCGCTGGTAGCGCTTCTTGATGTATCCGTCCATCACATCCAGCACCTTCTTTACCTCACGCCACTCCTCCTTCCGCCTGCGCCCGGTTTCTTCATCATTCGGAATCTCGAACAGAGTTATCTTCTTCATCGTCAGTCACACTGCTCGATTTCAAGAGACTCAGGATAGTTGTTGCCATGAACTCGTGCCAATTCTCGGCATTGCGGGACTTGTCGTGTCCGCCTCGGGCGCCTGCTATTACGGTCAATCCTGGATATAACCGCCCTCACCTTCAAAAATGAAGTTGTGTGGATCAAAACCGCGCAGCACTTGGGCGTAAACGCGGTTGTTACAGACGAACAAGCCAATACCGTGTGTACTGTTACCTTCGAGGTTGTATTGCCAGTCAATCTTGCCGGTTTCCAGATTGACGGCAATCAACAATCCGTACACGGTCAGACCAATGTAATGTGTCTCAGTAACATCGGCCTGATGACATGGTGCGAGCAGTTTGGCGAGTTTCTTCGGCTTGGTGGTGATTTCGTGTTGATGGATGATTTGCCGAGTGTTCAGGTCGAAAATGGTGAGCATCGGACGCTCTTCGATGTACCGTCCTGTCTCACGGCTATATATTTCACTGGAAAGAGAGTACAGCCTGCCGCGCCAATCCACGACGGTCTGGATGAACGACATGTCGTGCCGGTAATGCCAGAGCGTTTCGCCGGTATTAACGTCAAGCGCAACAAGCTTTCTGCCGGGCAGGCCAATGATGACCTGATTGTTGTAGATGTGCAGGCTGTTTTGAGCGGTGCCTGGCTTTTCTCGCCACCAGCCTTGTTCTTCTTCGGTGAGGATGTCGAAATCCAGTGGCGTTACCTGCCAGAGGAGTTCGCCGGTGTGGATGTTGAGGGCGGTGACTTGGCATTCGAAACTAATTAGTACCAAAATCTTGTCAGTTGCGGCTTTGTGTGACACACCTGAATAATCGTTATGGGTCCACACTATTTCACCGGTTTGCCGGTTAACCGCGACAGGGAAGTACCTTGGCCGTCGTTCAATCACTTCTTCATACGTGGTGATAACCACGCCATCAACAAGAAAATCATCGTTGTGCAATGAAAGACTTGAAGAAACCTCCTGCAAAATATCCAGAGTCTCAGCGTTCAACTCAGATACTCGTTGCCGATTTGAGTCGGTTTCCGCTCGCGATGAAACCCAACACTTACTCTCCACAAAAAAATTTACGCCTTTAATAAAATATTTCTTGTCATTTCTCGCTAACTCGTTAACTGTTTCTTCGCTATACACAACGATTTTTTTATTCTCGGCTTCGTACCTGTAAATTCGCTCTTGCCATATTGATGGAATAGCGCCTTTTGGTAATTCTTTGACTAACACCAACGGCACCGCGATACGATGCTGCGGCGAAATGCGCCTATGATTAAAGTGCTTAGTTAGGTAATTCACAACTAACGCGCCTCTCTGACAATCGTTCCATTCAAGATGCCGTTGATAAACCTATTAAGCTTATCGTCATCCAAAACGTCCGCATCCAACGCTTCTTGAACACGCTTATCCATCACAGCTCCCGCCAACTCTTCCCCATCCGGCCCTCTTCCCAGCACCAGCAGCATTTCTTTCTTGACAAGATTAACATCCGTACCACGAACAACCCATCGCATGTTTAAAATGGCATCCGCACCGTGAGGCGATATTGCGCCATTCAGAATATCCGCCACGAACTGGCGTTCCGCGCCATTCTTCGTCCACTGTGGAACACCGGTTTCCCAGGCTTTATATTCCATGCGAATGCCACCTTCGGGTGGTGGCAGAAGCTTGACGTCTACTCGTCGTCCGTAAGGCTTGGTAGCGCCGGGCAACAGAATCGGTGTTGACGCTTCAAAGCGCTCGATTTTTGCAATTCCACCTTCGAACGATTCGCTGCCGATATCGCGCAGCACGTTCATCATCCCTCGTGATGTGTTGCGCCAAGGATGAACGAGGCTCTTGAAAACAGCTGCATAACCTTCCGGTTTTGTCGGCAAAGCGTCAATGGATTTGATGGTCTTTAAGACGGTTTCGAGTTCGTCAGTGTCCGTTGAATGTTTCGCCAATCGCCGAAGCTTTGCCCCGGTCATACCATCGATCTTGGCTAGCGCGGTCAAACCATCAATGGCGTCGTCGCTCAGACTTCGACCACCAACGCGGGTGATTTCCTCCAATGCCCCGAAAATATCCCGCGCGCGCTGTTCGATCACCTCACTGGGGAACTGCTGTCCATCCAGTGATTGATATATGCGCTGGACGGCCACTTCGTACCGGTCTCCATATGCTTTATAGGGTATTTAGGGTCATAAGGGTATTTAGGGTCAAGTTGAGCTGCACCCGATTCCACGGACACCCAGTTAGGCACACAATGCCTGAGGAGGTGTTCCATGTCGAAGCAAAAACGTCTGACCTTTTCCCGCGAGTTCAAGCTCGAAGCCGTTCGCCAGTTTGACCTTGGCGAGAAGCCAGCAGCGGATCTTGCCCGCGAACTCGGCATCCCTCGCAATCGTTTGTACAAGTGGCGCGAGCAGCTACAAGCCAAGGACGCGGACGCGGCGTTTCCCGGCCAGGGACGTCGTCGTGGTGCGGATGCTGAACTTGCGGCCGTGAAGCGTGAAAATGAGCGCCTGCGCGAGGAGAACGACATTTTAAAAAAAGCCGCCCGGTTCTTTGCGCGCGAGTCGTCGTGAGGTACGCCTTCATGCAAGAGCACCAGCACGAGTTCCGTATCTCGGCGATGTGTCGCGTGCTGAAGGTTTCGCGCAGCGGTTTTTACGGTTGGTGTACTCGCAAACCGAGCGCACGCACCGTTGCCAATGCGCGACTCCTGCAAAGCATCCAACATATCCACATTGCGTCCCGGCACAACTACGGCGCGGTGAAGACCTGGAAGGCGTTGAGAGCAGCCGGTGAGACCTGCAGCCGTAATCGCGTCATTCGACTGCGTCAGCACAACGGTATCGAAGCCAAGCGCATGCGACGCTTTCGTAGCGGCCACACCGGCAAGATCAACGTTGAACCGCCGGCACCCAACCTGCTGAACCGCAACTTCCGTGCAGTGCAGCGGGATCGCGTCTGGGTCGGCGATGTTACGTTCATCAGCACGCGTGAGGGCTGGTTGCATCTTGCGACGATGATCGATCTTTACTCTCGGAAGGTGGTGGGCTGGGCGATGAGCGAGAGGAACAACCAGCCACTGATCACCGATGCTTTGCTGATGGCGATCGAACACCGGCGACCCAAAGCCGGACTGATCCATCACACGGACCAGGGAACGATCTACGCCAGCGCAGGCTACCGATCGATCCTGAAACAGCACGGCATGATCGCGAGCATGAGTCGCAAAGGCGATTGCCACGACAACGCTGTGGCAGAAAGCTTCTTCGGCAACCTGAAGAACGAACTGACCTGGCATTACACGTTCAACACGCGCAACGAGGCGCGTGCGGCGATCTTTGATTACATCGAGGTGTTCTACAACCGGCAGCGGTCGCATCAAACACTTGGCTATGTCAGCCCGGCGCGGTATGAAGAGCAACATGCTGCTGTCTCTTAACCATCTGTCCGTGGAATCGGGTGCAGCTCAAGTCTTGCGCTTTGCATAGCCTTGAACGTTACGCCTTCGCTTCGCGAGTATTCGGCTGACAGAAGAATAGTGTAGCCCGAACTGAATTCCAATCTGCTGTAACGAATACGCGCCGGTTTCCCAAGCCGCTGCAATCGCGTCGCTACGCTCATACCGCTCGGCGTACCACTCAAGTGGCTGTGCATCCGCCATCCTCTTCACGTTGGAGACCTCCGACAGATTCTCCGGTAACTGCAGCTTTCTCAGCGTCCGCTCAATGAAGTCATCGTTGCCATAAAACAACGTGCGACGAGGCGGCTGCAGTGACGAGCCCTTCGCAACGCCCTCGTGTACGAACTTCCGATAACGCGAAATTGCAGTCGATCGTCGCTTTGCAAACTGCGCAAGCATTTGTTCGACATCAAGCCAGCCGGGCGGCGTCACCAACCCGATGGTTGCGCGGTAGCTGCTCCACACGTATTGACGCGGACCGCTCACCATTCGAGCGCGAACCGGGTTCAGGACCACGTAGCGTGAGAGCTCCATCAGGTAAGTGTCCTTGTCGACAACGTGCGCCGCGTACCGGCCCTGCAATAAATGGCCCACCTTGTTGTGCCGACGATTGAAACCTTGCGTATAGATACCATTGATGTCGCGCATGCCGCGGCTGAGATTGGGCGACGGAGTATGCACCAGGAGGTGATAGTGATTCGTCATCAGGCAGTAGGCCAAGACATTCCAGCCGCGCCGATCGTGCTGGCGCTCAAGCAAACCGAGGAAGTTCTGCCTGTCAACGTCGTCCTTGAAGATTAATTCGCGACGGTTGCCCCGTGACATCACATGATAATAGCCGTCCTTCATTTCGAGTCGAAGCGGTCGTGCCATGTCGCACCTCCTTGTAATAGAGGTACGATCATCTCCACTCGATCACTGACTCGCGATCAGGAAACACCGGAAATGCAAAGCGCAAGACTTGACCATAAATGCCCTGACCCTAAATGCCCCAGGCCGGTGAAGCCGAACGCGCACTCGATTGCCTCGAAAAAGCAACGGCTTCGAACGTGGTAAGTGCGGGGTGGATGAAGAACGATTCGGATTTGTTCTCGCTACATGATCATCCGAGTTCCAGGCGTTGCTGGCGGGTGCGAAGACGGCGGCGAAATGAAGCACGTGCAATAAGGTGGACCGAAAAGGCCTGCGGATAATTCTTGTTCTATGATTTGCCCTTAAAAGGGAAGTTGTCTAACTGGGTGTCCGTGAAAACGGGAGTAGCTCAACCTGACCCTAAATGCTTGGTTGGACCCTAAATGCTTGGTTGACCCTAAATGCTTGGTTGGTGAGGTGAAGAGTGTGACCAGGCCCGAATGGCACTTACTTAATCGCAAACTGTTGAGCAGAAAGGCAAAAGAGGCTGGCTTGGTGATACGCTGATTGCGACCAAACAAGAAGCTCTCACA
>Ga0299914_10000625_pt1 | contig 21764 bp, 21 predicted proteins | sample RVTome_10_FD_201361 | JGI IMG/M metagenome (GOLD analysis project Ga0299914, IMG submission 201361) | Soil microbial communities from uranium-contaminated site in the Upper Colorado River Basin, Wyoming, United States - RVT153D57 (version 2) ...
CGACTTCCGCTGGGCTCAGGCCCGCGGGTGTCTGCGTGCCGGGAGCCGGAGGCCGCCGCGCCTTGACCAGTGACGCAGCGGCGGCGAGCATGCCGCCGGCGACCGTGTTCCATCGACCCGGAAGGAGTACGGGGCGGAGCCGCAAGGCGAGAGCGCCAGAATCGCGCTATGGAGAACCGACCACTCGAGGGCAAGGTCGCCCTGGTTGCCGGCGCCAGCCGCGCCGCAGGGCGGGGGATCGCGGTCGAGCTCGGTGCCGCCGGCGCCACCGTCTACTGCTCCGCTCGGACGACCCGTCACGAGCGCTCGGAGATGGACCGGCCCGAGACGATCGAGGAGACCGCGGCCCTGGTCGATGGCGCCGGGGGACGGGGTATCGCCGTCCAGGTCGACCACCTCGAGCCCGAGCAGGTCGAGGCGCTCGTGGACCGCATCGACCGCGAGCAGGGCGCGTTGCACGTGCTGGTCAACGACATCTGGGGTGCAACCACCATGGAGTGGGACAAGACGGTGTGGGAGTCGTCCCTGGAGATCGGACTTCGAACGCTGCGGCTGGCCGTGGACACCCATGCGATCACCGCCCACTTCGCGCTCCCGCTGCTCATCCGGTCGCCGGGCGGGCTGGCCGTCGAGGTGACCGACGGAACCGACGAGTACAACGCCACCAACTACCGGGTCTCGTTCTTCTACGACTTGGCCAAGGCGGCCAACCTCCGCATGGCGTTCGCCCTCGGCCACGAACTGGCGCCGTACGGATGCACCGCCGTGGCAGTCACCCCCGGCTGGCTCCGCTCCGAGGCCATGCTCGAGGCGTTCGGCGTCACCGAGGCCAGCTGGCGTGATGCCACCGAGCGGATCCCCCACTTCGCGATCGCCGAGAGCCCCGCGTTTGTCGGCCGCGCCGTGGCCGCCCTCGCCGCCGACCCCGACGTGGCCCGCTGGAACGGCCGGTCGCTGTCGAGCGGCCAGCTCGCCAGGGTCTACGGGTTCACCGACACCGACGGCAGCCAGCCCGACGCCTGGCGCTACGTGCCCGAGGTCCAGGACGCCGGCAAGCCCGCGGATACGACGGGCTACCGATGATGACGGCGCCTCGCCGCGGTGGCCGCGCCGCCAACCGCGGCGCGGTGCGTGGGCCGTCGGACGTCAGCTGCCGCCGGTGGCGACGTCGGCGCCACCGGTCGGCCCGCGCACCGGCTTGAGCGTGCAGTCCCAGGCGCCGCTTTCGATGTCCGGCTCCTCGCTCATGAAGTCGAGCCGGCAGTCGATGTCGTTGAGCACGAGCCCCGGCTGGAGGGTCGGCTCCCAGCGTGCTCCGCGGCTGTTGTCGGGTTGATCCGGCGCCAACGGCCGGAACGCCACGAGCCCGTTGATGACGCCGGCGGCCACGAGCGCCCACAGGAACGGGCGCGTGTTGCGTGCCGTGGCCGCGATCCAGAGCACGAGGGCCATGACGGCGGGCAGCAGGTGGACGCCCTTCCAGGGAAACTGCAGGAACATTGCCTCGGTGGCGACGAGGGCGAGGACCGAGAAGCGGACCAGGGGCTCCCGTCCCCACCGCTTGAGCGATGCCAGCAACGCCGGCGCGGCCACGGCCACAAGGCCGACGAACACCAGGCCCGCCACCACGAAGTTCTTGTAGAGGAAGCGGCCGAGGTGGTTGGCGAGCCCCCGGTAGCCCTGGCCGTAGTCGAGGAACTCGAAGGTGCGATCGAAGGCCAGCCAGGACGGCACGTACATCAACAGCGCCAGCGGCGCGGCCACGAGGAACGTGCGGACGCAGCGGCGCCGGTTGGCCGGGTCCCATCCGTCGGCGATCAGGAAGGCGGCCACGACGACAGTCGTGGACATGCGGCTGCCGATCGCGAGCGAGAACAGCACCCCGGCGGCCAGGCCGCGGCCTCGCAGGTGGTACAGGCAACCCCATACGAAGAACATCGCGGCCCACATGAAGTCGCCGGTGGAGGTGGCGGCGATCAGCACCACGGGCGAGGCCAGGAAGGCCAGCCCGACGAGGTCGCCGTTGGGATGATCCCAGGCCCGCACCAGCCGGGCGAGACCCACGACCGCGAGCCCGGCCGCGGCGGCGGTTGCGAGGTTGATGGCCAGGTGGCCGCCGATCGGGTCGAGCACCGCGACGATGGTCTCGAACACCGGAACCCCTGGGTTCCGCGACGGAGCGTAGTCGAACCGCGGGATGAGCTCCGCGGACTCGAGCACGTCGCCGACGTCGATGTCGGTCCCGTAGCCCATCCAGAGGATCGGCAGCGTCACCGCCGCCGTGATCGCCAGCAGCGCCCAATCGCTGAGTTTCCTGGTCGCCGGGCCACCGGTGTCGTCGGGCTGCCGGAGGGGGAGCGATCCGGACCCCTCACCGCCCAAGACGATGTCGTGCGTCGGCACCGGCAGCGACACCCGGCGGACAGTAGCGGAGGTGGATTGCGGGCTGGGGGACAGACGGGGCGGCCGGGCGGCGGCCGGACGCCCGGGCCGCGGCCCGCTATGCGACCCCTCGGACGAGGTCCTCCAGCCGGTCGTAGGAGACCTGCATGCCGCCCTCCATCCCCGATGCCAGGACCATGTCGCGCTCCTCCTGCGACGAATGCTGCGCCAGCAGCGTCATCGTGGTGGTGCCATCGGTCTCGTCGAGCGTCAAGGTGATGAGCGGATGGGCGTCGGGGCCCGGGTCGGTCACGCCCTCGAACCACTCTGTGTACACGAGGCGGTGCGGCCCCGCGATCTCCCGGAACTCCCCGTGGAAGCCGACCTCGAGGTCGCGCTCGCGGATCACGTAGCGCCAGTGCCCGCCCTCGCGCAGATCGATCTCGCAGACGAGCCACTCCGAGGTCTCGAAGCCCCACCAGCGCCGGACGAGCTCCGGCGTCGTATAGGCCTTGAAGACCAGGTCGGCCGGCGCATCGAAGACTCGAGTGACGAGGTAGTCGGTGTCGGAGGGCAGGGTGGTGACGGCGGATCCGTGGCGGTTGCTGATCATGTCGTTGCTCTTCATGGGATGCTCTCCTGATCCTGCAGCTCGGCGAGCAGGTCGTCGAGCTGGTCGAGACGGGTGTTCCAGGTGCGCTCGAAGGTCCCGGCCCAGTCGTGGATGGGCTTCAGTGCCGGCCCGTTGACGCGGTACCAGCGATGCCGTCCTTCGGCGCGAACGAGGACGACCTCGACCGCCCGGAGCACCCCGAGATGCTTGGACACCTGCGGCTGGCTGAGGCCGAGCCGGTCGACGAGCTCGCCGACCGTTGCCTCCCCGGTGCCCAGGGCATCGAGGAGCTCGCGGCGGCTCGCCTCGGCGACGGCGTTGAACGCATCGGTCGTGGTCGGGGTGCGAGCCATCGGCGCCATCATATGTCGATATAGGAATATGTCAACCAACCGGCGCATCTGCCGATTCCTCGAGGATCTCGACGACCACCTCGCGCATTGCGGGCGCCCAGCCGACCGCCGCGGTCGGTTCCTCGGGCGGCTCCGGCGGCTCCGGCGGCGGGTCCACGGGGACGGTGGTCGTGGTGGTGGACGTCGTGGTCGAGGGGGAGGGCTCGGGTGCGGTCGTCGGCGGGGTCGTGGTCGACGATGTGGTCGGCGGGAGTGCGGTCGTCGGCGGCGACGTGGTCGGCGGAGGTGGAGGAGCGGTCGTCGGCGGCGTGGTGCTCGGGGTGGTGGTCGGCGCGCGCGGGGCCGGGTTCGGCGCCGCCGGCGGGACCGGCCGCGGAGGCGCCGGCCGCGGCGCCGGGGCGCTCGGCCCCGATTGCCCGGGCCCCGGCCCGACCGGCCCGTCCGGCGCAGGCGGCGGCCCGGGCGACGGCCGCGGCGGGGGAGTCGGCTCCATCGGCGGAAGCCCGATCGCCGGCAGGCGCTCGACCGCACCCGTCTCGTACATGTCGGCCAGGTTCAGCACGACGCGCACGTACTCGTCGGCATTGTTGTAGCGGCGGACCGCCTGGGCGCGGGCGTCGGCGTTGCGGAGGTCGGCGTCGCCATCGCACAGGTACCGGGCCGCGCCGTAGGCGGCGTCGAAGAGGTTGTTGGGGTCGCGGCGGCCGTCGCCGTTGCCGTCGACGCCCACGGACCTCCAGGTCGACGGGATGAACTGCATCGGTCCCACCGCCCGGTCGTAGGCGGTGTCGCCGTCGAGCGCTCCGCCGTCGGTGTCGGGGATCAGCGCCACGTTGGGACGCCCGTCCAGGGGGATGCCGCGGATGGGCTTGGTGGGGTAGCCGTCGTCGCGCAGCATGGCGCCGCCGAAGCGCCCATGGTTGGACTCGACCCGGCCGATCGCGGCCAGCAGGGTCCAGCGGATGCCGCAGCCGGGGTTCTCGGTGACCAGTCGGCCGGCGGCGCGGACATAGGCGTCCACTGCGACCGAAGGGATGCCGCTCTGGCCGAGGCTGTCGATGACCTGGGCGCTGGAGAGGACGGCGCGCACCGGATCGGACACGGGGTCCGCGCCCACCGGCACCGCCGCCAGCATGTCGGCCTCGAGGTAGGGCTCGAGGGCCTCGTCCTCCTGGAACGGCAGCGTGCCGTTCAGCCCCGGGACCGACGAGGGATCGGCCTCGCTGGGCATCATCGCCATGGTGCCGGCGCCCACGCCGCCCGGTAGGACGATGGCCACCGCGATCAGCACGGCCAGCCGCCAGCGCCCGGCCGCGGCGTGCCATAACGAACGTCGAACCTTCATGGCTTTGTCTCCGCTCTGCTCAGCGCAGGTCGAGCTGGTGCACGCTGCCGCCGGTAACGGTGACGTCGGCCATCCGCGCGCCACTGTCGTCCAGCAGCTGGTACCGGCCCTCGGTCACCTCGGGGAAGACCGCCGTCCAGGTCCAGCCGCTCGGGGTGGAACGGTGGTGGACGCCGGTGTGGAACCGGGCCGCGGGCTCGCCCACCGGGCAGGCCTCGAGCTCGCCGGTGGGCGGCCGATCGGCGAGGTGGACCACGAGGGCGCCTACCTCGCCGCCGATGTCCAGCACCGGGGCGCTGTGCGCCCCGGGCCGGTGGTGGTTGTGCTCGGTCGACGTCATGCCGCCGCCGGCACGTCGTAGCCGGCGTAGGGGAGGCCGATGTAGGGGAAGACGTCGAGGACCGTCCGCCCCGGGTTGTTGAAGGTGCCGTCCTCGATCACGCTGACGGCGCCGTCGGGGGTGAAGGTCGGGTCGACCAGGGGGTACGTCGCACCCGCGACCGCACGGAGCTCGACCGTGACGATGTCGTCGGTCAGGCGCCGGCCGTTGGGGAACCCGGCGAGGTCGCCACCCAGCAGGCCGAGCCGGTTGGGCGTGGCGGCGGGTGGGATGGCGACGTTGAGCCGGAGCTCGTCGGCCTGGGTCGTCCCGGTGAAGTTCTGGAACCCGGGGATCAGGCCCGAGGGGATGCCGGTCAGGAGGATGGCCAGCAGATCGGCCCGGTCCTTGTTGAGCGCCGCCAGGTTGGGGAACACGCCCGGGTAGAGCACCGGCAACAGCGCCGCCAGTTCGGGGCGTGCCACGTACTTGGCGAAGCGCCGGTCGTCGTCGGGACCGACCGAGTTCCACTCGTCCTTGCGGGCCATCGGCACGATGACCTCGTTGAACAGCGGGTTGCCGAGCCGGGAGACCTGCACCCAGGGGCCGGCATCGCGCCAGCCGCGGTCGCGCCCGCGGACCGTGGCCTTCTGGCGGTACGCCGCGCCCCACACGCCGATCACGGCGTTCGGGGACATCGGGTCCGTGGGCACCTTGCCGTCGCGCGTCAGGTGGGCGATCGGCACCTGGATGGCGATCGTGTGCACGTTGGCCTGCGCCAGCGAGTCGCGCCCGTCGTCGGCGGCCGTCGGGATCAGGTGCAGGTTCTGGAACGGGCGCAGCGTGCCGAGGTCGAACACCGAGCCGAGGTCGACGAAGAACGCGTCGGCCCGCTGTCCGCAGAATGCCTTAACGCCCGAGCCCAGGTCAGCCACCGCGGCCGAGGCCAGCGAGGCGTAGTTGGGCGTGGAGCGGGGACCGATGTTGCAAGGCGGCGACGCCAGGCCCCTGCCGAGGACGGTCGTCCGCGGCTTGCGTCCGTTGCGGTACTCGACCTTGGTCACCTTGTAGCTCTGACGGCGGTTCCAGTTGGCGCTGTCGAGCGCGGTGATCGGACCGGTGTTGTACAGGAACGTGTTGGGGTTGGTGATGACGGTCTTGAAGCGGAACTGGTAGGTAATGTCCGGCTTCCCGTCGCCGTCGTTGTCGATGTTGACGTTGTAGGCGACGTCATCACCGAACTCGTAGAAGTTCGGGCCGCCGGCCGGTGCTTCTACGGGCAGGTAGTTGGTGATGATGGTGACGGTGTCGCCGGGCGTGCGCCAGGCATAGGTGTCGGTGTTGTCGGCAACCGGATCCTTGGAGATCGCCGGTGCCTCGCGGTGGGATGACATGACGGCGTCTCCTCTCAGCGAGCTGCCCGCAGCACCTTGGCCACGAGCGCCTTGTCGGTGAAGCTGACCTCGCGCTCGCCGACGAGGATCTCGACCTCGCCGGTGGCGGCATCCTTGATGTCGACCAGGACCGGGCCGGGAACGTCCGCGGTCTCGTCGGGTCGCAGCTCCGGCTCGTCGGCGGCCGCGGCCGACGACAGCATGAGGCCGCCGGCGGCGAGACCGGCGGCACCGACAGCGCCTGCCGAGCCCTTGATCAAGAAGGAACGTCGGGTTACGGGATCCATGCTTGCCCCTTTGCCTGGGTCATCGATCGTGGGGTTCCCACGTCGAGCCACGATTCGGCGCTGCCGGGAGGGGCGGATGAGGGCCACGAAAATTCTCGACGCGGCGTAGCGTGGGTGCGCGTGGAAGAGCGAGTCGAGTACCTGACCGCCGCGCCATCGCCCCAGCTGGCGCCGTTCGTCGACGGCTACGTCGGCTATCGGCTCAGCGGCTTCACGCCTGGCCTGCACCGGGGCCTGCCGTCTCGCCACATGACGTTCATCGTCAGCATCGGCCCGCGCATCGACGTCGTGACCCAGACCGACCCCCGGCAGGCGGGGGCCAGCTACGGCTGCGTCCTGGGCGGCCTCCAGGCCAGCGCCGCCGTGATCTCCCACACCGGGTACCAGGAGGGCGTGGCCATAAACATGACGCCCCTGGGGAGCCGAGCGCTGTTCGGCATGCCCGCCCGGGCGCTGTGGAACACCTCCGTCGAGTGCGCAGATGTCGCCGGATCCGCCGGACGCGAGCTGTGGGAACGGCTCCAGGGCCTCACGGCGTGGGCGGACCGGTTCGCGGCCTGCGACGCGGTCCTCACCCGGATCGTCGACCACGACCTGACGGTGGTGCCCGAGCTGCGGAGCGTGTGGCGCACGCTGGTGCGGTCCGGCGGTACCGACCCGATCGGCAGCCTGGCGGCGGCCGTCGGGTGGAGCCGCCAGCACCTGGCGCGACGGTTCCGTGACGAGTTCGGGTTCGGCCCCAAGCTGGCTGCCCGGGTGGTGCGGTTCGAGCGGGCGAGGCACATGCTGCAGGCCACGCCGTCGTTCGTGACGATCGCCCAGGTGGCGGCCGCGTGCGGGTACTACGACCAGGCGCACCTGGATCGCGACTTCGCCGAGTTGGCGGGGTGCACGCCGACCGCGTGGTTGGCGGAGGAGCTTCCAACTTTCCAAGACGACGCCGCTGCCGCCGTGTGATCGTGGATCCATGGCAACGACAACCAGGCATCCGACCGTGTGGCCCGTCCTGTCGTACCGTGACGCACGGGGCGCGCTCGACTTCCTCGCCAAGGCCTTCGGGTTCGAGGAGCGGGCGGCCTACGCGCGCGAGGACGACCCGTCGATCATCGAGCACGCCGAGATGCGCTGGCCGCTCGGCGGCGGCGTGATGTTCGGCAGCGCCGGCAAGGACGACTCGCCGTTCGGCCGGCGCACCCCCGGCAACGACTCTGTCTACGTCGTGTGCGACGACCCCGACGGCCTGTTCGAGCGGGCGGTGGCGGCCGGCGCCGAGGTGGTGCGCGGGCTGGTCGACGAGGACTACGGCTCTCGTGGCTTCACCGTCCGGGATCCCGAAGGAAACCTCTGGAGCTTCGGCACCTACACCGGCGATTGACCGGCGGTTAGGCGCGTGGCGTCACGATGCCGGCGTCGTAGGCGCGGATGATCGCGGCGGCGCGGTCGCGGACGCCGAGCTTGGCGAAGATCGCGGAGATGTGCCCCTTGACGGTGCGTTCGCTGAGGTAGAGCCCTTCGGCGATCTCGGCGTTGTTGGCACCGGTGGCCACCAGGCGCAGGACCTCGCGCTCCCGCTCGGTCAGCGGGTCGACCTGGCGATCGGGCGCCGAGGCCGCGGCACCGGGCCGGCGACGCAGCACGGTGAGGATCCGATCGGCGACCCTCGGGTCGAGCCAGGAGCCACCCCGCGCGGTCACGCGGATCGCGCCGACGAGGTCGGCGGCAGGGGCGTCCTTCAGCACGAAGCCGGCGGCCCCCGCCTCGATGATGCCCCACAGGACCTCGTCGTCCTCGAACGTCGTCAGGGCCAGGACCCGGTGCTCGCCGTCGGCGGCGAGCCGGCGGGTGGCCTCGATCCCGTCCATCACCGGCATGCGGACGTCCATGAGCACGACGTCCGGGGCCAGCGCGCGGGCCGCCGCAACGCCTGCCCTCCCGTCTGGCGCCTCGCCCACGATCTCGAGGTCGTCCTCCGCCGACAGGATCAGGCGCAGCCCGGCCCGCACCAGCTCCTGATCGTCGACCAGCAGCAGGCGGATCACGCCCGGCCCTCCGGCTGAGCGGCCGCGTCGGCGCGCTCGAGCGGAATCGACCCCTCGACCACCCAGCCGTCACCCTCCGGCCCGGCCGACACCGTGCCGCCGACGGCGGCGACGCGCTGGCGCATGCCGTCGACGCCCGTGCCGCTCCGGCCCGAGGGCGGGGGAGGGCTGTGGCGAGCGCGGCCGTTGCGCACGGACACGGTCAGGCGATCGCTGTCGTTGGCCACTCGGACGACGACGTCGGCACCCGGCGCATGGTGCTCGACGTTGGCGAGCGCCTCCTGGACGATCCGGTAGGCGGCCAGGCCGGCGTAGGGATCGATCGCATCGAGATCCCCGGCGACCTGCGCTCGGACCGGCAGTCCGGCCGCGGCCGCCGTGTCCACGAGCCCCACGATGTCGGCGGCACCCGGTCGGGGCTCGGCACCGGCCTCGTCGGGCGTGCGGAGCAGGCCGACGATCGCGCGCACGCTCTGGAGGCTGCCGCGGCCCGCCTGCTCCGCCCGATCGAGCGCCTCGGCCGCAGCCGCGGGATCCCTCGTGAGCACCCGGCGGGCGCCGCTCACGTTGAGCAGCATCACGGTGAGGCTGTGACCGACCACGTCATGGACGTCGCGGGCGATGCGCTGGCGCTCGGCTGCGCTGGCCGCTGCCGCCAGCCGGTCCTGCGCCTCGGTCAACGCCGCCAAGAGCCTGCGTTCCCGGCGGAGGATACGTCCGATGCACCACACGATCAGGCCGCCCGTGGCGAAATACACGAACGCCTCACCGTCCTCGTCCCAGTCGCCTGCGGCGTAGACGAGCGGGATGACGATCGAGGCGGCCACCGCGGCCGTGATCTCGGCCGCGAGCGACTCACCACTGGCGGCCAGCCACGCCACCGCCAGCAGGGCCAGGAAGTTGGCGCCGGGGGCGTCGTAGAGGGCGACCAGCACGCCTGGGATGCCGACACCGGCGACGACCATGAGCCACGGACCGACCCGCACGTCGCCGGCGAGCAACGCCCAGGGAACCAGCGCGGCGATGACGCCGATGACCAGCCCCGCCTCGAAGGGCGAGGTGGCGAAGACGAGAAGGGCGGCCACCAGCGCCGCCACGGGGAAGGCGAGGCTCATGGCGAACGTTCCGCCCCAGGACCGCAGCCCCTCCTCACTCATGGGTCGAGGGTACGACCAGGACCGACCCCCCGGCACCGTCCCTCGGTACGGCTGGACCCGTCCCGGGGTACGGGCAAATGACGGCGCTCCGTACGTCGGGAAACGGCCGGCGGGCCGATGTGGCCACACATCCTCCCATCGGACGATGAGGGCCGTCCGTCCAGCCCATCGTGGAGGCTCGCCATGTTCACACGGATCGGCCGCTTCACCGTCCGTCGTCGTCGCCTGGTGCTCGCCCTGTCGGTCCTGTTCGTGCTCGCCGCCGGCGCCGGCGGCTCGGGTGCGTTCGGCGCGTTCGAGGACGAGGGCTTCGAGGATCCCGGCTCCGAGTCGTACCGCGCCAGCCGGTTCCTGCAGGAGGAGATCGGGACCGACGAGCCCGAGATGATCCTGCTCGTCGAGGCCAGGGGCGGTGCCAACGTCGACGACCCGGCGGTCGCGGCCGCCGGGACCGAGCTCACCGAGGCGCTGGCCGACGAGCCGGAGGTCGCCTCCGCGATCTCCTACTGGTCGCAGAGCGGAGCGCCCGAACTGCGGTCCAACGCGGGGACGGCGGCGCTCGTGGTGGTCGACGTCGACGGCGACGACGAGACGGTCGGGGACCTCGGCGACCGCTACGCCGGCACTCGTGGCCCCATCAGCGTCGGCGTCGGGGGTGAGGATGCGGTCGACGCCGCGATCGAGGAGCAGCTCGGCTCGGACCTGGCCCGGGCGGAGAGCTTGGCGATCCCCGCGACGCTGGTCCTGCTCGTCCTCGTGTTCGGCGGGGTGGTGGCTGCGTCCCTGCCGTTGGCGATGGCCCTGGTGTCGGTGACCGGCACGCTGCTGGCGCTCTTCGCGGTGGCTCAGGTCACCGACGTCTCCATCTACTCGATCAACCTGACGACCGCGCTGGGCCTCGGCCTTGCCATCGACTACTCGCTGTTCATCGTGAGCCGGTTCCGGGAGGAGCTGGCCGCCGGCCGATCGAGCGACGACGCCGTGGTGCGCGCCGTCGAGACCGCCGGCCGCACCGTTGCCTTCTCGGGCCTCATCGTCGCCGCGTCCCTGTCGGCGCTGCTCGTGTTCCCGCTGTACTTCCTGCGGTCGTTCGCCTACGCGGGCACCGCGGTGGTCCTTTGCGCCGCAGCCGGCGCGCTCCTCACGCTGCCCGCCCTCCTGGCGGTGCTCGGGCCGCGGGTCAACGCCTGGTCGTTCCGACGGCGTGCTGCCGCTCCCGGTGGCAGCGGCGCCGAGCGCGGCTTCTGGCCGCGCCTCGCGGGGGCAGTGATGCGGCGGCCGGTGCCGGTCGCCACCGGCGTCATCGTGCTGCTCCTGGTCCTGGGTTCCCCGTTCCTGCGGGTCAACCCCGGGCTGCCCTCCTACGAGTCGCTGCCCGAGTCCAACGAGGCCCGCCGGGTCGCCGAGGCGCTCGCCACGGAGTTCGACGGCAACCGGAGCGAGCAGTTCGCCGTCGTCCTGCCCCGAACCCATGCCGAGGGCGCCGACGCCGCGGCGGTGGCCGACTTTGCGGACCGGGTCCGGGCGGTCGACGGCGTGGCCGGGGTGACAGTGGGGTCGGCCGACGCCGGCTCGTGGCTGACCGTCGTTCCCTCGGTCGCCCTCGTGTCATCCGAGGGTGAGGACCTCGTCGACGGGATTCGGGACATCGTGGCACCCTTCGAGTTCGGGGTGGAGGGCGACGCGGCGGAGCTCGTCGACACCAAGGCGGCCATCTACGACCGGCTGCCTCTGGCGCTGGCCATCATCGGCATCACGACGTTCGTGCTCCTGTTCGCCGTGTTCGGCAGCCTGCTCGTGCCCGCGAAGGCCATCGTGCTGAACCTGCTGTCGCTGACCGCGACGTTCGGCGCCATGGTCTGGATCTTCCAGGAGGGCCACCTGTCCAGCGTGCTGGACTTCACCGCCACGGGCCAGCTGGACGTGGCCGTGCCCATCCTGATGTTCTGCATCGCCTTCGGGCTCTCCATGGACTACGAGGTGTTCCTGCTCTCCCGCATCAAGGAGGAGCACGACCGCACGGGCGACAACACCCAGGCGGTGGCCGCCGGCCTGGCCAGCACGGGGCGGCTCATCACCGCCGCGGCGTTGGTCCTGGCCATCACGTTCGCGGCCTTCGTGACCAGCGGCATGAGCTTCATGAAGCTCATGGGACTTGGCCTGGCCCTTGCCATCATCATCGACGCGACCATCGTCCGGGCGCTGCTGGTGCCGGCGGTCATGCGGCTGGCGGGCGAGGCGAACTGGTGGGCCCCCGGGCCGCTCCGCCGGCTCCAGCGCCGCTGGGGCATCCGCGAGGCGGCACCCCAGGAGACGCCCTGACCGGGCAGGGCGCCGCCCGGGCCTAGGAGGACTGGTCGGCGCCGGTCGACGCGTCGGCGTCCTCGACCCAGACGGAGCCGGGCGCCGGCGTGAACGACGATGTGTGCCCGTCCTCCCATTCGAGGGTCAGCATCGACCCCGTCTTGGCGACGACGGTTCCTCTCCTGCAGGGCGCCCCCTTGGCGGCGGCGACCATGACGTGATCACCGATCTCGGCCACGACACACCTCCATGTCGAGCATGGTGCCCTCAGTGTAGGACCATGGGACCTGCCGGCGGCCGGCTGGAAAATGGATACGACCAGCCGAAATTCTCTGACTAGTGTCAGAGAATGAGCGACGCCCGGGTGGCCCAGGTGCGCCGGTTCAACAGGCTCGTCACCCAGCGGGTGGGCGCCCTCGAGGACCACTACCTCGCCCGCCGCCGTCCCCTGGGCGGGGCACGGGTGCTCTGGGAGATCGGTGACGGAGGCTGCGACGTACGCTCGTTGCGGTCCCGGCTCCAGCTCGACAGCGGCTACCTCAGCCGCCTGCTGCGCTCGCTGGAGTCGGCGGGACTCGTCGATGTCGGCCCGAACCAGAGTGACCGACGGGTCCGCACCGCCCGCCTGACACCGGCCGGCGCGGCCGAGCGCGGCGTGCTCGATCGGCGCAGCGACGAGCTGGCACGGTCGTTCCTCGAGCCACTCGGCGAGTCCCAGCGCGTCCGGCTGGTCTCCGCCATGGCCGAGGTCGAGCGGCTGCTCACCGCCGCCCTGGTCGACGTCGTGTCCGTGGATCCGATCGACCCCGCGGCCCAGCAGTGCCTGAACGCCTACTTCGCCGAGATCGATCGCCGGTTCGACACCGGTTTCGACGCGGCGCTGAGCAGCGCCCCGGGCGTCGAGTCGATGCGGCTGCCCGCGGGGCTGTTCCTCGTCGCAACGCTGCGCGGGGAGCCGATCGGGTGCGGAGGACTTCAGTTCCACGGCGACGCACCGCCCGACATCAAGCGGATGTGGGTCGCCGAGTCGGCGCGGGGACTGGGGATCGGCCGCCGCCTGTTGGCCGAGCTCGAGGGCCGCGCCCGGGCCCACGGCAGCCGCGTCGTGCGGTTGGAGACCAACCGGTCGCTCCGCGAGGCCATCGACCTCTATCGGTCCTCGGGCTACCACGAGGTCGAGGCCTTCAACGACGAGCGCTACGCCCACCACTGGTTCGAGAAGCGGCTGTAGCGGGCGCGTCAGGCCAGCGCCGCGAACCGGGTGTCGGCGTCGGCATCGGGGGCGAGGAAGCGCAGCAGGCGGCGTCCCTCGGCCGCCACCGCGGACCTCGCCCGCTGGTTCAGCCCGGGGGCGTGGTCGACCACGAGGGCTGCGGTCGTGCCGTCGGGGTGGCGATCCATCCGCCAGGTGCCGCACAGGAAGCCGTCGTGGAGCACCGAGCCGCTCATTTTGCGGTCGGCACCGAACAGGCGGGCGCGGACCCGGTCGTCGGTGGGGAAGAACCGGCTGCGGTCGTCGTGGGAGAGCAACAGGTTGTCGTACTCGGGCAGGAACCGGGGTGGCGCCGGCGTGTCAGCGCCGGGCCGAACCGCGTCGGGGACATCGAACAACTCCCGTCCCCGCTGGTCGCGGAACGCCCGCAGCCCCGGTCGCAGCCGGTCGACGACCTCCCTCAGCCGGGTGAGCCGCGCCCACGCAGCGACGTCGGCCACGGCCGCCGGCCCGAAGGCGGAGAAGTAGCGCATGACCATGTCGTCGATGCGTGGCGTGGCCGCCAGCGGACGGCCCAGCCACGACTCGACCGTCGCGAGCGTCACCCGGGCGCTGTGGCCCCACAATCCCCGCGGTGGGACCTGGACCAGGCCGAGCTTGCACCGGCAGGCGTACGCCAGGGCGGCGGCATCGAGCTCGGGGAACTTCACGGCCATCGCCGCGCGCAGCTCCGTCGTGCTCAGCGGACGGTCGGCCAGAACCTGGCGGGCGAAGTCCAGGACCGGGCCGAGGTCGACGCCTCGCAAGGCGGGCCCGTACTGGGGGTGCCTGGCCAGCTCGGCGTCGAGCACCGGCTGGGCCACGGACCGCAGCACCAGGCAGTCGTCGGCGGTGACCAGGTGGATGGTGGCGCGCATGACCGCGATCCGAACCACCCGGCGGTCGAGCATCGCCTGCGACAGGTCGTCGGGCCGGAACCCGTCGATCCTGGACCACAGGGCGTGGTACGGGTTGAGCGGCTCCTGCGCCTGGAGCCCGACAAGGTGAGCGACTGCGTCGACGGGAGGCAGGCGGCTCCGCTCGAGCAGCAGCTGGCGTGCGAGCGTGGCGCGGTTGAGCGTGCGGCGGTCGAGGACGTCGGCGCTCACCGCGTGGGTGCTGCCCGGGCCAGCTCGTGCGGGCCCGTCGGCAGGTAGCCACCGGCCTGGCGCACGGCCGCACTCCACGGCTCGACGATCCCGACCAGCTCGTCGAAGCCCGCCCCCAGGGCCTCGATCGCGGGACGCATGGCGGCGTCGGTGGCGACCTCGACCTCCTCGCGCTCGGCCCGCCCACGTTCGGAGAATCCATCACCGTCGAGCAATCCGCGACTGCGCAGGCGCTCCGTGGCCTCGTCGAGCTCCGCCGACGACCAGGCCCGGCTGCGGATGTAGCTGCGCATCGGCAGCCCCCAGTACAGCTCGGTGAGCAGGCCGATCTCGACGGCGTCGAAGCCGGCGCTGGTCCAGGCGGCGGTGTGCGCGTCGCCCCGGAACTCCCGCAACAGGTCCGCCAGCCGCCAGGCGTCGCCGAGGGGGTCACCCGGCAGCCCCAGCGACCGCAGGCCCGCGTACAGGGGACGACCCTCGACCCGGAGCGGATCGCTGGCGCGCGCCAGCAGATCCGTCACCGTCGCCAACCCCGCCGGTGCCTCGCCGAGGATCCGCGCCAGCTGGCCGCTGGCGCCACGGGCCCGCGCCGCAGCGATGGTCGGGGCGTCGGTCAACCCCCAGCCGGTTGCCACGGCGGGTACCACCACCGCCGGGTTGAACACGGCGAAGGCGGCGGCGACCAGCTCGCCCGGCACCTGGCCGAGGGCCGAGCCGCGACTGCAGAAGTACGCCGGCCCGTCGGGCAGCTGCACCCCGTTGGCGATGGTGCCGGGGCTGGGGCCGAACCCCAGCGCCACGTACTCGTCGTGGCACTCGGGCGAGAAGTAGACCTGCCCGACGAACGGCTCGATCGTCGCCGCCAGCCGGCGGGCCCGGCTGGACAGGGTCTCGTCGTCGATCACGGGAGCGCCTCCGTCGGATCCGTCACGGAATCACCAGGACCTTGCAGTGTCGCTCGGGGTCGGCCAGGTCGCGAAAGGCCGCAGGCACGCCGTCCAGTCCCACTTCGCCCGTGATCAGCGGCGCCACGTCGACCTCGCCCTCGGCGATCGACCGGAGGCTGGCCTCGAACTCCGCGGGGTCGTAACCCAGCACGAACTGCAGGCTCAGCTCCTTGGAGATGCCGAAGAAGGGCCTGACCGTGTCGGGTTGCATGCACACGCCCACGACCACGATGCGGCTCTGAGTGGGCGCCAGCCGCAGGGCATCGTCGATGATTCCCGGGACGCCGATCGCCTCGAAGACGACCGGTGCCCGACCCCGCCCGACCCGCTTCCAGGCGTCGAAGGGGGGCTGGACCACGGGATCCACGACCTCGTGCGCGCCCATGAGCGAGGCGAGCGACCGGCGAGCCGGCGACAGGTCGGCGGCCACGATCGGCTCCGCCCCCCGGTGCGCGAGAGCCGCGATCACGGCCAGGCCCACCGGGCCGCAACCGAGCACGACCGCACCGTCGCCGACGGCGATCCCCGAGCGGTTGACGGCGTGGAGGCCGACCGCCATCGGCTCCGCCAGGGCCGCGTGGCGGGGATCCAGACCGTTGGGCACCACCTGGACGAACGGCGCCGACAGCAGGATGCGTTCGCCGTAACCCGCCGGGAGGTCGTTGCTGTAGACGATGTCGCGCAGGCCCGTCGGTGTGAGCATGATCGGCACCGAGGTGACGATCGTCCCCGGCTCAGGGCCGACGGTGTCCGGTCCCACCTCCAGCACCTCGGCGGCGAACTCGTGGCCCATGAACACGTCCCGGCCCAGATCGAGTGGCGGCGCCCCGAAGTCGGGCAAGCCCTCCATGTCCGCCAGGAGCCCGAGCATGGTGGCGGCGTGCTGGACGAAGTGCAGGTCGGAGCCGCAGATGCCGCAGGCCTTGACCTGCGCCAGGACTTGCCCGAAGCCGGGCTGGGGATCCGGTGCGTCGTCCCGGACGATCAGCTCGGACGCCCGGCGCAGCACCAATGCGCGCATCAGCCCCCCTGCGCCTCGCCGTTGCCGCCGGCGGCTGTCCCCTTCGCCTGCGTCTCCTCCACGTGGGACGAGATGGCGTTGAGGATGGCCTGGCCCGCCGCACCGAACAGCACGTTCCGCTTCTCCACCGCCCATTCGTGTGACGCCCGCGGGGCGGCGAGCTGCCCGGTGAAGTGGGGAACGACCTCGCGGGCGAACAGGCGGTACGAGCGCATGGTGGCCTCGGGATCGGCCCAGTCGTGTCCGAGCAGCAGGAACGTGCCGAACCCGCCCGACTGCTCGAGCAGCCCCTCGATGTAGGCGATGGCGTCGTCGGGGGTGCCGATGACCACGTTGCCCGACTCGGCGTAGCTCTCGACGAACTCCCGCGGCGTGCGGGGTCCGCCGTCGACCTGGTTGGCCAGCGGCACGAAGCCGGCGCCGCCGCCGAAGTAGTCGGCGAAGTCCTTGAGGCCGTGAGTGCAGTCCTCGATGGCCTGGTCCCGGGTCTCGGCGAGGTGGACGGCGCCGAGGACCCGCCAGCTCCGGCGGTCCGGCTCGGGGCGGCCCACGGCACGCGCCTGCTCCTGCACCACCCCCCACGCCTGGCCGATGGCGGCGAAGCCCTCGAACAGGGTCATGGACAGCGACAGCAGCGACACGCCGTGGGTGCCGGCCAGCCGCGGCCCGGAGGGCGAAACCATGGCCGCGACGGCCACCTCGAAGTGGGGCTGGGTGTAGGGGCGCACCTGCAGCCGGCAGTCGCGCATCGTGAACCAGTCGGTCTGGCGGGTGACCGGCTCATCGGTCCGCAACAGGGCCAGGATCGCCTCGAGCGACTCCTCCATCATGCGCCGCTGGTCCACGGGGTCGATGCCCAGCATGAACGCATCGCTGGGCAGCGCTCCCGGTCCGGCACCGAAGATGAGCCGGCCCCGAGTGAGGTGGTCGAGCAGCACCAGCCGGTCGGCCACCAACCAGGGGTGGTGGTAGGGGAGGGACACCACGCCCGTCCCCAGCATGACGTGGCGGGTGCGCTCGGCGGCGGCGGCGATGAACACCTCGGGGCAGGCGATGATCTCGTACCCCCCCGAGTGGTGCTCGCCGAACCAGACCTCGTCGTAGCCGAACCGATCGAGCGCGACGACGCGGTCGAGGTCGTACTCCAGCGCCAGGGTCGGGTTCTGGCCGACGGGGTGGAACGGGGCGAAGAAGGCGCCGAAGCGCAACGGCCAGGGAGCGGGCATGCCGTTCACCGCCCTCTGGTGGTGCGAACATCGGAGCGGGTCACTGCCTGCCGACCTCCCCCTGTGGCGTCGGGCACGTGGTAACGGTCGTTATCGGGAACCTAGCCTGCAGGGGGAGGTGTCACCGATTCGGGTCCTCGACCCCCTAGACTGACGTAAAGCCATCCCCCTGGGTAGATGGCGGACACCTGGTCGTGCGGCGCCGTGCGCCGACATGGGCTAGCAGACGATGGAGACCCAACTGGACCAAACCAGCTTCGAGGCGCTCGTCGCGTCCGAGGTCGACGGGCAGATCGCGGCGAACGACCTACCGGCGCTCGCGGCGCAGCCACAGCGTTGGGCCGCGACCCTGCACCACATGCTCGACGAGATCGAGGACATGCTGGAGGCGGTCGCGCGATCGGACCGCCACGAGCGCGACCAGGCATTCGCCGACCTGTCCGACGAGCGCGCCGCCGTGGCGGCCGCGCTCCGGCGGGTCACGGGCGAGGACGTGGAGCTTCCCGATCCCGTCGGCCTGGGTGACGGTGAAGATGCGGCCAGGACCACGGTCGGCGAGGGCGCGGCCGAGGTGGTGCAGGCGCCGGCGTTGCAGGCGTCATGGGCCTCGGGCGAGGTGGTTCTCTGGGCCGGCAATCCGTCGGCGACGCCAGCCGAACGCGAGGGCCTGCAGCGCCTGATCGACGAGGCTGGCGGTTCCGCCATCGAGTGGGAGAAGCACAAGGGCACACCCCTGCCCTCCGGCGACCGGGCACCGGCGGTCTCCGCACCCCTCACGGCGGCCCTCGGCTGGCTCGTGGGCGTGGGCGCCGGCCAGCTCGCCCTCGATGCCGGCCCCAGCGTGCGTTGGCTCGGCGAGGTGGCCGCGTGGGCTACCGACCTGGTGGCGCAGGGCCGCATGGTGCCCACGCTCCGACGCGGGGGATCGACGGCCGCCCGCGGCCGCCAGCGCAGCAGCTCGTACGCCGTCCAGTGGATCGCGGCCATCGTCGAACGGGAGCGCATCCGCGAGCTGTCGGCCCGCATGCCCGGGCCGGTTCGCGCCTTCGACCCGGCCACGGGACCCGAACGCATGTGCCGCACCGTGCTGAACGCCGCCGTCGACGCCGTGTGCCGCGCAGGGGCGGCCCGCCTGGTCACCGCCGCCACGCCGCCCGTAGCCCGCAGCCGGCGCGACGTGGCCGAAGCCGTGCTGGCGGGGCTGGCAGGCGAGGCGTTCGCCGCCGCCCACAGTCCCGCGACCGAGGTGGCCGACGACCTGCGGCGGTGGGCGGCGCCTGTGGTCGGGGACGGCGACGTCGGTCTGATCGTGCGGCTCGACCCCCCAGAGGCCGACGGCGGCTGGCTCCTGACCGTGGACGCCACCGGGCTCGAACGACATCCGCTCCCGATCGAGCAGGCAGTGACGACGTCCGGCGCCAAGGCCCAACGGGTCGATGCCCAACTCCGCCGCCTGGAACGGCTCCTGCCGGCGCTCAGCCGCACCGGGCGGCGCGGCCACGTCGTCCTCGGCGTCGACGAGGCCTGGGATCTCATGACCCGCACGGGCCGCGTCCTGCAGTCGGTGGGCTTCGACGTGCGCGTGCCCACCGCGTCGTGGACCCGGCCGTCGCCGCGGCTTCGGCTCGAGGCCGCCGGGCCGACCGGACCGGCCAAGGTGGGACCCAACCAGCTGTCGAAGGTCCGCTGGTCGGTGTTGTTCGACGACCTCGAGCTCGACGCCGCGGCCATCGCCCGCCTCACCGCCCAGGCCCGGCCCCTCGTCCAGGCCAAGGGTCGCTGGGTCGAGCTCGACCACGCCGACCTAGAGGCCGCCGCCAAGGCCCTGGCCGAGCAGGGCGCGTCGACCGCGCTGACCGGCGCCGCCATCCTGCGCCACGCCGTCGGCCTGGAGGAGAGTGCCCTCGCGGGGCCGGCGATCGTGGCCGGCAGCGGCTGGGCCGTCGAGCTGGTCCGGGGCGCCAGCGACGAACCACCGGCGCCGCTCGGGCCCCCCGACGGCTTCGTCGGCAAGCTGCGGAGCTACCAGGCGGAGGCGCGGGGCTGGCTGGCGTTCCTCGATCGGGTGGGGCTCGGCGGCTGCCTGGCCATGGACATGGGCCTCGGCAAGACCCCGACGATGCTCGCCCACATGCTGGACACCCGCGGGCAAGGCCCGGTGTTGGTGATCGCCCCGCCGGCCGTGCTGGGCAACTGGGCGGCGGAGGCCAAGCGGTTCACCCCGGATCTGGGGGTCGAGGTCCACCATGGCGCCGCCCGCGCCGAGGCCGAGGAGGTCGCTGCGGTGGCCGGAGGCGCCGACGTGGTGCTCACCACCTACGGCACGGCGGTGCGCGACGTCGACGCGCTGGCGACCGTCGACTGGCACCGGGTGGTGCTCGACGAGGCGCAGGCGATCAAGAACCCCGCCAGCGAGGCGGCGCGCGAGATACGGCGGATCCCCGGCCGGTCGCGGCTGGCGCTGACCGGCACGCCGATCGAGAACGGGCTCGGGGACCTATGGTCGATCCTCGACTACACCAACCCCGGGCTCGTGGGGCCCCGGCCGGCCTTCATCCAGCAGCTGTCGACGTCGCGCAACGGTTCCGGTGCCCCGGGCGAGGCGGCCCTGCGGGCCCTCAACGGCCTGCTCGTCTTCCGGCGCACCAAGGCCGAACCCGAGATCGCCGCCGAGCTGCCCGACAAGATCGACGAGCTCGACCACTGCGGCATGACCTCCGAACAGATCGGGCTCTACCAGGCCGTGCTCGACAACCTGCTGGGCGTCAACATCGGCACCGAGGACCGGCGCTCCCGCACCGGCCACGTGCTCGCCGCCATCACCGCCCTCAAGCAGATCTGCGACCACCCCGCGGCGTACCTCGGCGACGACCAGGGACCCCTCGAGGGCCGGTCGGGCAAGCTCGCCCGCCTCGACGAGCTGGTCGACAACGTGTTCGCCGCCGGAGAACGGGTGCTGGTGTTCACCCACTTCGCCCGCTGGGGCGAGCGCCTGGCAGAGCACCTGACCAAGCGAACCGGCGTCCCGGTGGCCTGCTACCACGGTGGCCTGACGCGGGGCACCCGCGACCGCCTGATCCGCGAGTTCCAGGAGGGGACGGGGCCCGGAGCCCTGGTGCTGTCGATCAAGGCGGGAGGGTCCGGGCTCAACCTCACCGCCGCCAACCACGTCGTGCTGTACGACCGTTGGTGGAACCCCGCGGTCGAGGACCAGGCCCGCGACCGGGCCTGGCGCATCGGCCAGGCCAACACGGTCATCAGCCACCGGCTCGTGTGCCCAGGCACGGTCGACGAGCAGGTGGAGGAGGTCGTGGCGGGCAAGCGCCGCATCGCCGATCTGGTACTTCCGGCCAGCAGCTCGGTCGGTGACCTCACGCCCGACCAGCTGCGGCAGGCGCTCGGTCTGCGTCCCGACGCGCTGGTGGACGAGACCAGCGCCGACACGCTGGCCCACGACCAGGCCGACCAGGCCGATCAGGCCGACCAGGCGGACCAGGCCGACAAGACTGACAAGGAGGCGGCGGCGTGAGCACGCGTCGACGGCGCCGCTCGCAGGGCGCGCCCTCCAAGGCGCAGGCCTTCTGGGCCGGTAACGGCTACGAGCCTGCTCCGAGCCCGCAGATCAGGCCCACGTCGGATCCCGGCGCGCTGCCGCGCTCGCTCGGCGACCCGCCGCTGGCCCCGGCCGTGTCCCAGCATCACCTCGACGCCGTCTACGAGGAGGCGGTGCGGGCCGCGATTGCCCTGGCGGCCGCCAACGGGCTGGTCGCCGCGGAGGTTGCCGACGGCGAACAGGACTGAGCCCGCCGCCTGCAGGGGCATTCGACCTCAACTGGGCCCACTCACGGTTCCGGCGTTCGAACCTCACGGATCGCGGCGGCACCTCCAAACGCCGGTTCAGATGAGGCGGAGCTGGCTTGGTTCCGCGTCGACCGCTGCCGGGTGGTGGGCGGCCGCAGGGTCACGGCCGGTGTGGTGGCGGGGGTCGGTGCGCTCGGCCGGCAGCCCGCCGCAGC
>Ga0299914_10000626_pt1 | contig 21762 bp, 21 predicted proteins | sample RVTome_10_FD_201361 | JGI IMG/M metagenome (GOLD analysis project Ga0299914, IMG submission 201361) | Soil microbial communities from uranium-contaminated site in the Upper Colorado River Basin, Wyoming, United States - RVT153D57 (version 2) ...
CCTGCGTATCGAATGCCGCGTTCCCGGGGCCGACTGCAACCCGTACCTCGCGCTCGCAGCGCTGCTGGCCTCCGGGATCGACGGCATCGAACAGCGCACCGAGGCCCCGCCGCCATTCGCCGGAGACGTCTACGCAGCGACCGACCTGCCCCACGTGCCGCGCACGTTGCGCGACGCCACCGACGCGTTCGAATCCGGCTCGTTTGCTCGCGCCGTGTTCGGCAAGGAGGTCGTCGAGCACTACGCGCACTTCTTCCGGACCGAACAGCGGGCGTTCGACGCAGCCGTCACCGACTGGGAACGGCGCCGCTACTTCGAGCGGATATGAGACTCGACGATCGGGTCGCGCTCGTCACGGGCGCCGGAAGCGGCATCGGACGCGAGACGGCGACGCTGTTCGCTCACGAAGGAGCAGTCGTCGTCGCCGCCGACATCGACCACGCTTCCGCAGTCAGAACCGTGGAGGCGATCGAAGCCGATGGCGGTCGAGCGTCGGCGTTCGCCGCTGATGTCGCGGACCCTGCGGCATGCGAGGCCATGGTCACCCACGCCGAAGAGGCATACGGTCGCCTCGACGTGATGTTCAACAACGCCGGGATCCTCGATGCCGCCGACGACGATGCCATCCGGACCGACGAGGCCACGTGGGATCGCACGATGGCGATCAACGCCAAGGGCGTGTTCCTCGGATGCAAGTACGGGATAGCTGCGATGCGACGAGCTGGCGGCGGCTCGATCGTCAACACAGCGTCCCTGGTTGCGCTGATGGGATCGGCAACACCCCAGGTCGCGTACACGGCGAGCAAGGGGGCCGTCCTCTCGCTCACCCGGGAGCTCGCGATCGTCCACGCTCGCGAGAACATCCGGATCAACGCGCTGTGCCCGGGCCCGCTACGCACCGAACTGCTCATGAAGGTCCTCGACACCGACGAGAAGAAGGCCCGACGATTGGTGCACGTGCCCATGGGACGCTTCGGGGAGGCACACGAGATCGCCCGAGCAGTGCTGTTCCTGGCGTCCGACGACGCTTCGTGGGTCACGGGCGCCGAGCTCGTCGTCGACGGAGGCATCACCGCCGCCTACGTGACTCCGGAGTAGCGGTGCGTCTCGGCTTGCTCGAGTGTGATCACGTTGACGACCGCAACAAGGATGTCGCAGGCGACTACCGCGACATGTTCGCCGCCCTGCTCACCAGGGCGGCGTCTGACCTCGAGTTGCTTCCCTACGACGTCGTCGGGGGTGAGGTCCCCTCGTCGCCCGACGAGTGTGACGGTTGGCTCGCGACCGGATCGCGTCGCTCGGTCTTCGACGACGTGGAGTGGATCGAGCGCGCTTCGGCGTTCGTGCGGGACCTGCACAACGCGCAGGCGCCCTACGTCGGCGTCTGCTTCGGCCACCAGCTCCTCGCCCGATCGTTGGGCGGTCACGTGGAACGGTCGCCGCGAGGTTGGGGCGCGGGCGCGCTCCGTCTCCGAGTCCGTGAAACGGCGGCTTGGATGCGGCCGCCCGAGCGCGACGTCGACCTCCTGTTCATGCACCAGGACCAAGTCACGCAGCTCCCCGAGAGCGCCGTGCTCGTGGGGACGTCCGACCATTGTCCTCTCGCGATGTTTCGGGTCGGCACCACGATGCTCGGGATCCAGGCACACCCCGAGTTCGACCCCCGGTATCTCGAGCGTCTCCTGAGGGAGCGTGTGGGGCGCATCGGGCGAGAGCAGACGAACGAGGCCCGAGCGAGCCTGGACACGCCGCTCGACAACGACATCGTCGCCCATTGGGTCGTCCGCTTCCTCGACGATGGGTCGCGAGACGATTGACGCGTCGACGCTCCCCCACTGCCACGAAGGGATGCGCTCGGGGTTTACCGTGACCTCGTGCATCGTGCCCAGTGATCGGCCGGGAACGGGCGCGTAAGCTGGCGTGTCGCGTCGATCACATGGGGGACCCATGGCCGAGCCTGCCGAGCGCGACGCCGGTGTCGCGGTCATCGATTCCGATCAGCACCTCGTCGAGTACCGAGGGCTCTGGGAGGAGCACGCCGATCCCGATCTTGGTGTCGACGCGCTCGCGTTCGTCGACGACTCGGCCGGGTACACGTGGCTCGAATGGCGCAGCGAGCGGCTGGGGCTCGCAGAGGTACAGGTTCCCGGCCAGACCTCCGAGATCGGTGAGCACCGTCGACGAGCATGCCGCGGCGAGGTGACCGATCTTCGCTACGACGAGCTACTCCCGCCCGATCACTGGCACCCCGCCGCGCGGCGGGACCGCGTGCGTGAGCTCGGTTTCGACGAAGCTGTCGTGTTTCCCAACTACGGACTGCTGTGGGAGAGAACGCTCGCGCGCTCGCTTCCGGCTCTTCTCGGGAACATGCGTGCGTGGAACCGCTGGTGCGCGTCGGTCTCGAGCGACGGCGACGGCGCGCTCCACCCTGTCGCGCACGTGTCGCTTCGTGACCTCGAGTGGCTCCGCGCCGAATTGCGTGCGCTGGCCCGTTCGGGTGTGCGCTTGGCGATGGTCTCGCCAGGTCCCGTCGACGGCAGACCGCTCTCCCATCCCGACCTGGACGTCGCGTGGAGCCTCTTCGTCGATCACGGCGTCGCTCCGGTCTTCCACGTCGCCGATCAGTCGAGACCCTTCTCGGACGCCTGGTACACCGACGCCGACGATGCCTTCATCCCAGTCATCGATGCTGTCTTTCTCCATACCGGCGCGGCGCTCGCATGCACCGACCTCATCGTCAACGGGGTGCTCGAACGCCACCCTCGACTGCGCGTCGGCATCGTCGAGCTCTCGGCGGTGTGGGTGCCGATGTATCTCCAGATGCTCGATGGAGGCGTCGACTTCACGACGAAGCTGAACGGGTTCGCGCCACCAGGCTTGTCCCTGCGACCGAGCGAGTACTTCCGCCGCCAGGTACGCGTGTCGTCGTTCTCGTACGAGCTGCCGGAGCTGCTTCGCAGCCAGCTCGGTGGCGACGACCTGTTGATGGCATGCAGCGACTACCCGCACTCCGAAGGTACGGCCACACCGATCGACGACTACTCGGGGACGGGCAAGTTCGCGACGACCCCTGATCAGGCGCCCGGTCTGTTCGGGGCCAACGCGCGCTTCCTCCTCCGGCCCTGACGCGACCCGCTGCGCGGGACCGTCGCGTGTCGACGCGATTTCCCGGTTTGGCCGAGTTGTCGAGTGGGTACCGCCGAATCGCCCGTCTGTCCCTCGGGAGGGAACCATGAGGTCTAGGACGAGGATCGCGGCCGCCATCGCGATCGCGATCGCAGGAATCGGAGCCGGGGCCATCAACCCTCCGCCGGCGTCGGCACAGCCCGACTGGGCGCCCGTCGACACCGCCACGATCCACCCGGGCGTGCAGACCTTCACCGAAGGCGGGCAGTGCACCGCCAACTTCGTGTTCTACGACTCGACCGACGTCTACATCGGCCAGGCCGCTCACTGCGCCGGGACCGGTGGCTCGACCGCGACCGACGGATGTACGTCGGGGTCCCTCCCGACGGGGACGCCCGTCACGGTCGGAGGGGCGACGCGACCCGGGACGCTCGTCTACAGCTCGTGGCTCACGATGCAGCAGCATGGTGAGACCGATCCTGAGATGTGCCAGTTCAACGACTTCGCGCTCGTCAGGCTCCATCCCGACGACACGGCGAACGTCAACCCGTCGATCCCCTACTGGGGTGGACCCGTCGGCGTCTCCGAAGGCGGGACCGCCGTAGGAGATCAGGTCTTCTCGTACGGCAACTCGTCGCTGCGATTCGGCCTCACCGTGCTGAGCCCCAAGACGGGCCTGAGTCTCGGTACGACCGGCGACGGGTGGAGCCACAACGTCTATACCGCGACCCCGGGAATTCCGGGGGACTCGGGAAGCGCGTTCCTCGACGCCGACGGCAACGCGCTCGGAGTCCTCGCGACACTCCAAGTCCTACCCGTCGTCGGTTCGAACGGCGTGGGTGATGTCTCACGCGAGCTCGCGTACGCGAACGCCAGCACCACCCTCGACGTCGAGCTCGCTCTCGGCACCGAACCGTTCAGCCCGAGCCTGCTCCCGATCGGCGGGCTGCCGCTCGGGCTCGGCTGAGGCCTCTGGTCTCAGCCGATCGGCGACGGATCGCGATTCGCGATGTACGTGGGCCGCGGTTCGTCGACGCCGTACGGCGCGACGAGCGCGTTGTCGATCGCGTTGTAGACGACGAACAGGTTGCTGCGCGCGTACGGCGAGAGGTTGACGCCCGACGCGTGCATCATGTTGCAGTCGAAGAGCACCACCGATCCGGCGTGGAGCTTGGGTGCCTGGATACCGCCACGGTCCACCAGCCAACGCAGACTCTCGGCGTCCGGCGTCCCGTACTCCTGCCGCCGCAGCGACTGCTCGTAGTGACGCTCGGGTGTCTCGCCGACGCACGCGACGTACCAGTGGTGTGACTCGGGAATCACCATCAGGGGGCCGTTGAACTCCGTGTTGTCCGTGAGTGCGATCGAACAGCTCAACGCCCGCATCCGGGGCATCCCGTCTTCGACGTGCCAGGTCTCGAAGTCGGAGTGCCAGAAGAACTCCTTGCCTCGAAGCGCGGGCTTGAAGTTCACGCGGCTCTGGTGGACGTAGACGGGACTGCCGAGGATCTGTCGTGCGCAGTCGACGAGCCGCGTGTCCGCGAGCACCCCCGCAAACAGCTCGCTCAGCCTCTGTACCTCGAAGATCGATCTCACCGTTTGATCTCCGGGCTCGAGCACGGTCCGCGGGTCGCTGCGGACGTCTCGACTCGCCCGCAGATCGGCGAGCTCAGATCTCAGCACTTCGGTCTCGGACTGGGTGAACACGTCCTCGATCACGAGATAGCCGTCGCGCTGGTAGTCGAGGAGCGACGACGGGCTCAGAACCTCGCGGAGCGGCTCAGATGGCGGACAGACGACCGGGTCGTGGCGCGGCGTGATCGACGGCTCGCTCGTGGCACGCGACGGGTACTCGTCGTGTCGTGTCGTCGTCGTCATGTCTCGACCAGCGGATAGGTCCCATCCTCGTCGTGGACCTCCTGGCCCGTGAGCGCCGGCGTGAACACGCACAGCGCCCGGAAGTCGGCATGGACCCGGAGCACGTGGTGCTCATGCCCGTCAAGTGTGTAGAGCGTGCCCGGGACGATCGCGTAGGTCGTACGGTTGTCGACGTCCTCGAGCTCGGCCGAGCCCTCGATGCAGTACACCGCCTCGACGTGATTGCGATACCACATGTGAGTCTCGGTGCCTGCGGGCAGGACCGTGTCGTGCAGCGAGAAGCCGACGTCGTCTCCGGCGAGGAGGAGTCGGCGGCTCGTGAACGTCGGGGCGCAGACGTCTCGATCGGTGCCCACGATGTCCTCGAGCCGGCGCACGATCATCACTGACCCCCGATTGCGAGCACGCTCCTCGACCCGACGTCCCGGTCGCTCGCGACCGCCGCGACGGCGCCATTGAGCATGTCGAGACCGCGCTCGAGCTCCTCGGGTTCGATGACCAGCGGCGGCAGCACCTTCAACACGTCGTCGTCGGGACCCGAGGTCTCGACGATCAGCCCGTTGCTGAACGCCTGGCGTGCGACCCGGGCCGCGATCCCTGGTTCGCGGAACGCGAGCCCGTGGATCATCCCTCGCCCGCGAACCGTCGCCTCCAGGGTCGGATGCGTCGTGGCGATGTCGACGAGCGCGTCGCCCATCTCTTGACCTTTGACCTTGATCGCATCGGAGAAGTTCTCGTTCGTCCAGTGATCGAGGGCCGCAGTCGCGGTCACGAATGCCGGGTTGTTGCCACGGAAGGTCCCGTTGTGCTCGCCCGGGGCCCACACGTCGATTTCTGGTCGCATGAGGGTGATCGCGAGCGGTAGGCCATATCCGCTCAACGACTTCGACAGGCAGACGATGTCAGGCTCCAGGCCGGCGGGTTCGAAGCTGAAGAACGGGCCGGTGCGTCCGCACCCGACCTGGATGTCGTCCACGACGAACAGGATGCCGTGGGTACGACAGAGCTGCTCGAGACGGCGGAGCCACTCGAACGACGCGACGTTGATGCCCCCCTCGGCCTGGACCGTCTCGACGATCACCATCGCCGGGAGCTCGACGCCGCTGCCGCCGTCGACGAGGAAGGCCTCGAAGTAGTCGAGGGATCGCCCGCCGTCGAGGAAGTCGTCGTACGGCATCGATACGGCGTTCCCGAGCGGCACGCCTGCGCCTTGGCGCTTCATCGAGCTCCCAGTGATCGCGAGCGAGCCCAACGTCATGCCGTGGAACGCGTTGGTGAAGCTCACGACCGTCTCGCGTCCCGTCGCTTTGCGCGCGAGCTTCAGCGCAGCCTCGACCGCGTTCGTGCCGGTGGGCCCCGGAAACATCACCTTGTAGTCGAGGTCGCGCGGATTGAGGACCACGTCGCGCAGTCGCTCGAGGAACGCACCCTTCGCTCGCGTGTGCATGTCGAGGCTGTGCGTGACGCCGTCGCCCGCGAGGTACTCGAGGAGCGCTTCCTTGAGGTCGGGTGGGTTGTGGCCGTAGTTCAGCGCGCCCGCACCAGCGAAGAAATCCAGGTACTCGCGCCCGTCGCAGTCATAGAGGTGCGAGCCGACCGCTCGGTCGAACACGACCGGCCAGGATCGGCAATAGCTTCGGACTTCGGACTCGACGGTGTCGAAGATGTTCATGTCTCTCTCTCGTTGATCTCGGGTGATGCCGGGAGCCCCGTCAGGACTCGATGCCGCTCGCGACGCGCGCGCTCACGTTCGGGGCTCGGGCCTCTGCCGGGTCGAACGGACCGATCCTGAGGAGAACCTCGTCCTCGTGTGCCGAACCGGGGAAGGCCGCTGCCTCGAACAGCGTTCGTTCCGCCAACGCAGCAGCCCGTCGGTGCGCGACCGATGCGAACAGCCGCCGCGACGGCTCGTTCGAAGGCGTGACCGTCGCCTCCAGGTAGCACGCTCCCTGGCGGATGGCTCGCGCGACGAGCTCGTCGACGAGCATGACACCGACCCCGCACTCACGGGCCGCCGCGGCGACCGCGACCTGCCAGACGAACACGACCTCGGGCCGCGATGGCGGCCGGAATCCCGTGACGAAACCGATGATCGTGTCCTCGCGCTCCGCGACGAGACAGGTGTCGGCGAACTCGCGGCACAACAAGAGATACGAGTACGGAGAGTTGAGGTCGAGATCGCTGTCCCGAGCGAGCCGCCAGAGGATCGTTGCGTCATCGACGTCAGGCAGCCTCAACCGGATCTGTGAGTGGGGATTGTCGGTTTGCCGCATGCCTCGGGGGTGGTTGCGGACAGGACACATCGTGCTGAGCCGTCAGGCTTTCACCGGGCTCCGCCACGATCTCGACATCAGCGTCGTTGCCCCTCGACCGTACGCGTTGCGCGTGTTCCTCCCCGCTCACCGGCCGACGATGCGGCCGGATTCCTCGGTCACCTGGGCATTCGAGGTGGACATATCTATGTGCCCCTCATACATTGTTGCCATGAAGGGTCGCCTGGAGAACATGCTCGGCGCGTTGGTCACGACGATCGGCGACGATCTCGACCGAGAGCTCGAGCACGCCGCCCGTCGATCGGGCAGCGCCCCGGCTGCGCTCGCCTTCTTGCTTCGGGCGCCTGGATGCTCGATCGAGGCGCTGCGCGTGCCACTGGGTCTGTCGCACTCGGCGGCCGTCCGAGTGGTGGATCGGCTTGTCGAGGACGGCCTGGTCATGCGCCGGCCGGGCACGGACGGCCGGAGCACCAGCCTGGTGCTGACCGCCGCCGGCCGAAAGCGAGCGCTTCGAGTCCGTGACGCTCGCGCGGACGTCCTGGCGCGGCGCATCGGTCGGCTGCGTCCAGGCGAGCGTCGTCAGCTCGAGCAGCTTCTCGAACGCGTCCTCGCTGCTGCCACCCTCGACAGTGTCGCCGCTGAGATCTGCCGACTCTGCGACACGACCGTCTGTACAGCCCGGCGCTGCCCGGTCACGACGCAACAGCTCGCTCGACCAGTGTCACCGGCTCGGTCGGGCGGTCAGAAGAACGGCGCGACGAGATTGGCGTAGGCGTCGCGCGAGACGGTGTCGGTCGTGACCACGCCGTCCCCCCGCGGGATCGGGACGGGTGTGCCCTCGAGTTGGAAGCCCACCCTTCCGACACCGGGGCGCGCCGTGACCGTGTAGACGATCTGGGCAAGCGCGATCACCTGGTCGGGTGGCGGGAGCGTCGTGAAGTCGGCACTGAGGTCCACCACCGCGATGCCGCCCTCGAAGCTGACGTCGAGCACCAGCCCTTCGGCGAGCGCTGTGCGGAGGTCCGGCGCGTCGCTCGGAGGTGCGTCGAGCTCGTTGACGAGACCGAGGAGCGAAGGCATCGTCCGCACGCGGCGCACCACCGGGCGGAGAAGCTCGTCGCCGCCCATGAAGAACAACTCGACGTCGACTCCCTCGGGCGTGGTGGTGGTCGTCGTCGGCTCGGGCTCGAGGAGGTCGAACGGCACCTCGTCGCCGCCGATCGTCTCGGGGTCGCCCTGCTCCTCGACCCCACAGCCCGAGAGGATGACGCCGAGCACGAGTCCGGCGACCATGACCCAAGCCGTTGACCGCCGCTTCACGATTCCCTCCCGGTCGGCAGCTCGACGACGAAGCGTGCGCCGCCGGTCGGGCCGTCCTCCACCCATGCTCGACCTCCCATGAAACGGACATGCTCGGCGACGAGCGCAAGACCGAGTCCGGTTCCGTCGGGGGTGGTCTCGGCGACCCGGAAGCCCCGGGCGAAGCGCTCGAAGATGTGCTCACGCTCGTGCTCGGGTACCCCGGGTCCGTGGTCCTCGACGGCGAAGCGAACCCGGGTGTCGGTTCCCGAGACGATGAGCACGGTGGCGCCGCCCGCATAGCGGTCCGCGTTGTCGAGGAGGTTGGCCAGGATCTGACCGACGCGACGATGGTCAACCGTGACGACGCTCGGCGTGCCGTTCTCGATGCGCACGTCGACTGGGTGCGCCCGATTCGCCACGATCGACCGCGCCAGTCGCACCGGCGCGATCGGTGCGAGGTCGAGGGAGGCTGTCCCCGATTCGAGGCGCGACATCTCGAGGAGGTCCTCGACGAGTCCGGCGAACGCATGCGACTTCTCGACGAGCACGTCGAGCGCCTCGCCCGCCACCGTGGGGTCGTCGAGATGGCGTCGGGCGACATCGATCGCAGCGGTCATGGCGGCGAGCGGTGATCGCAGCTCGTGGCTCACGTCCGCGGCGAAGCGCGCCTCTCGCTCGACGCGAGCTTCGAGGGAGTCGACCATGCCGTTGAAGGATCGAACGAGCAGTGCGAGGTCGGGATCGTCGCCACCGCCGAGTCGTGTCCCCGGCGACCCTTCCGCGACCTCCTCTGCGGTCTCGGCAACCTCACGCAGGGGTCGCAGGACGCGTCCCGCGGCGAACCAGCCGACGATCGCTCCGACCAGCGCGGTGAGAAGCGCTCCGAACACGAGCACGGTTGCGAGGGTTCCGAGCGTTCGCTGGAGCTCATCGAACGAGACGAGCTCGAAGTAGCGGGCCTCCGCCGCCGGGATCGGGACGCCGACGGCGAGATATGCGGTGTCGTCGATCGAGATGCGTTGACGCCCGGCGTCCCCGCCGTCGACGGTCTCGAGCAGCGATGCCGGGATGGACTCGGCGCCGAATCCGACGGTGTTGGCGAACCACTCCCCCTGGTAGCGCACGACGACCACCGAGCCGGGTGTCGTCGGGAGCAGCTCGACGACGTTGGCGTCCTCGGCCGCACTGCGGAGCAGGCTGCGCTCGACGCGGGCATTCGCGTACGCCTGCGCAGTGGCCGCGGTGGTGCGCTGGTCGAGGAGGTAGGTGCGTGTGACCTCGTAGACGGTGAACGCGAGAAGCCCTGAGAGGGCGAGCGAGATCAGGCCGAACGCGACGGTGGCGCGAGCGCGAAGCCCCAACCGGCGGGGCTTGATGCCGGGAGCTTGATGGGTGACGGTCGTGGACATCATCTCCGGGTGCACACTCTCGTCCACGCCCGTTGGCGCGTGTCAGCGTGACGTGGGTCGCCGGGCGGGCTCGTGGGAGGCCTTTGGGGTGGCTGCGACCGGGATTCGAGCGCTCGCTCCCCGCGGACATCGTACCGGCCGTTCCCCCGGCGACCGGGGGGTCGCAGGAGCCGGATGGCCACGCGGCGCGCGGGATGCGCGCTCCCACGCTGCGGAGTGCGCGACGATCATGGTCGTGAAACGGGCAAAGTTCGTGGTCGTGGCGCTGACGTTCGCGGTGGCTGCTTCCTGTGGGGGTGGGGGCGGTGAGGACGTGACTGCGAGCACGGCGCCGCCGACGATCACGAATCCGCCGAGCGAGATCGTCCCCTATTGCGACGCGACGATCGAGTTCACGATCTTTCTCTACGACGCGATCGGCACGATCCAGCAAGCCTCTGCCGCCGATCTCGCGGCCACAGCCCAGGGCCTGGGTGCCACCTTGCAGCCGCTCGCCGCTGCCGCGCTCGCCGAGGTTCCCGACGAGATCGAGGCCCAGTTCGTCACGGTCTCGGGCGCGATCGACGCCATGGCAACGAGCGGCAGCGTTGCCGAGCTGCAGTCCGACGAGGTGGTGTCGGCGAGCGAGGAGCTCCACGAATTCAACTCGCGGAGCTGCGGCTGGCCGATCATCCAGCTCGTCGCGACGGATCGCTCGATCGGAGGCGTTCCCCAGCAGCTCGGTCCCGGCTACGTGGTCTTCCGGATTCGCAACGATTCGAGCCGTGAGCTCCAGATCGACCTCTACCGCGACGCGCTCGAGGGCGACACCGAGCCGCTCACTGCGAGATTCCCGGCGGATCGACCGATCGAGCCGCATGGCGTCACGCTCGCGGTTTCGAGCGTGGTCGCGCCTGGGGGTCAGGGCACACAGCTCGTGAACCTCGAGGTGGGACGGTATGCCTTCGTGCTCGCCGACCCGGCGGGCACGGCCAATCTCGTGCGCCAGTTCGTCGCGGGGAGCGCAACCGCGGTCCGAGTGGTCGAAGGCGGCTGACCGCGCGCGCCGATCTCCATCGGTCATATCGATGGAATCCATCTCATCGGGCGGTGAAGCAGATCGTGTATGGCCGACTTGCGCACGACATGCCCGAATCCTCCCCCCTGAGACTCCCGTCACAATCGGCCTGAACCCGGCCGGGCGGTTCCCGACCGCCGGAGCGGATCCGTTAACCTGATGACCAGAAGCTCCCGGTTTGAGCAGATCTGTTCACCGGCTGGGCTTCGGACCCGACAGACGCCGCCCTTCTCCGCGCGCGCAGCGGTGAGCCCATCGAGGGGTCGCCGCACGCGTGGTGCGCCGGGCGCAGGAGGACACCGACATGAACAGGCTCACCACCGCCGGGATGCCGGCCCTGATCGCCCTCGTGCTGCTCGCGCAGGGCGCATCGGGGACCGAGGTCCGCGAACCGAGGCTCGACGAGCTCCATACGATGCGGCCGGCCGCCGTCGAGACGATGCGAGAGCACATCGCGCTGGCGCACTACTCCCGAGCTGTCGAGGCGGCCCGGCTGGAGGCATTCCTCGAAGCCACGGCTGCAGCCGAGGCCGCAGCCGAGGCGGAGGCCCGCGTCGCGAGCACGCCCGGCACGGGTGCAGCCGCCCCGGACTCCTTCCTCGCATGCACCAAGGACGTCGAGAGCCACGGCGACTACGGCGCCGTGAGCTCCGGGGGCACCTACCGCGGCGCCTACCAGTTCCAGCAGTCCACCTGGGACAGCACCGCCCGCGAGGCCGGGCGCGCCGACCTCGTCGGCGTCGATCCCGCCGCGGTGCCGCCGGGCGACCAGGACGCCATGGCCGCGCACCTCTACGACGGTGGACGCGGCATCTCCCACTGGGGCGGCCGCTGCGGCTGAGACCGTCGACGTTTGCAGGATCTGTCGCGGACCCTGATACGGGTTCTGCAGACGTCGGTGGTGGGCGACGTTCGGAGCGTCGCCGGGCGCTGGCTAGCGTCGTCGGCGCATGGCCGCTCCCGACGTCGCGTTCGCCGCATTCACGGACGAGGGCCCGTGGGTCGTCGATCTCGATCGACTCGAGTGGCGCCGGGGCCTCGACGAGCAGCGACGGCAGGTTCGGCGAGATGTCCGCACGCTCTTGCGGCCGGGCCGTCTGCCACCGTTGCGGCGCGTCTCGAGCGGACTCGGCCGCATCGGTGGAGCACTCGCGATCTGGTCGGTCACCGAGCGCGGACGTCCGGGTTCGCGCCTGGCCCTCGCTCGTCGCCTGCGTCGCGCGTTCGAGCACCTCGGCTCGACCTACGTGAAGCTCGGCCAGATCATCTCCGGCGGCGACGGCGTGTTCCCACCGGACATCGTCGAGGAGTTCCGTCTCCTGCGCGACCGGGTGCCGCCCGTCGCGTTCGGCGAGATCCGCGATCTCGTCGAGCGCGAGCTCGGGGCCGAGCTCGATGTCGTCTTCTCGGAGTTCGACGAAGCGCCCATCGCCGCCGCATCGATTGCCCAGGTCCACGCGGCGCGTCTGCGCAGCGGTGAGGACGTCGTCGTGAAGGTGCAGCGTCCCGAGGTCGCCGGCCTCGTGTACGCAGACATCAGGGCGATGGCGTGGTTCGCCCCCCAGCTCGTCGGGCGCATACCGGTGGCGGCGCTCGCCAACCCGCCGTCGCTCGTCGAGCTCTTCGCCGAAACGGTCGTCGAGGAGCTCGACTTCCGCCTCGAGGCCGAGAACATGCTCGACATCGCGATGATGCTGGCCTCCGCAGGCCAGCGCGGCCTCGTTGTCCCCCGCCCTCATCCGAGGCTCGTCACCCGGCGTGTGCTCGTGATGGAGCGTCTGCGCGGGTTCGCGTTCGACGATGTGGACGCGATGCACGCCGCCGGGATCGCTACCGAACCGGTGCTGCGTGCCGGACTCATCGGCTTCATGGAGGGCGCCATGATCTACGGCATCTTCCACGGCGATCTCCACGGCGGGAACCTTCTCGTGCAACGCGATGGGCGCGCCTGCGTGCTGGACTTCGGCATCACCGGACGCCTCGACGAACGGCAACGCCTCGCGGTGCTGCGGATGCTCGTCAGCGGTCTCGCCGGTGACGTCAAGGGCCAGCTCGCGGCGCTGCGCGACCTGGGCGCCTTCCCGGCCGACACCGACCTCGACGCCGTGATCGTCGATCTGGAGCTGGATCGCCCGATGAAGGACCCGACGCTCATGTCGGCCGACGAGCTCGTCGTCGAGTTGCGCGAGCTCGTGAAGAAGCTGCTCGGCTACGGGGCAAGCGCGCCGAAGGAGCTGATGCTGCTCGTCAAGAATCTCGTGTTCTTGAACGCCGCAACTGCCACGCTCGCCCCCGACCTCGATCTCCTGGCAGAAGTCGCGTCAGTGTATGCGTACTTCGCCGAGGCGCATGGCGAGCGGATCATGCGCGACGTCGGGATCGACCCTGCGGGTGCCCCACTCGACCTCGACGCCGTCAAGGCGTCGTTCGGCCTGGGCCCGGAGGTGCAGACCCTGACCTTTCGTGAGCTGCAAGAACGTCGACAGACCATCATCAAGCGGATGGGGGAGCGCCGTCACTCGGCGTCGTGAACATGGGAGGAAGCAGCATGACGTTCGATCTCGACGAGGTGGAAGAGGCGTTCCGCACCTACTGGCGTACGGGCGCAGTCGGTGAGGATTGGGACGCGTGGTGCGACCTGTTCACGGAGGACGCTCGGTACGTCGAGCACTTCTTCGGTGAGATGCGCGGACGCGAGACGATCCGAGCATGGATCACGCCGATCATGCTCGACCAGTACCCAGAGCTCTACACCGTCTACGAATGGCACGTTGCATCGCCGGACGGCCGCGTCGTGGTCTACATGCAGAACCGTCGCGACCATCCGAGTGGCTCGGGCGCGATCGACTTCCCGGGCATCACGATCCTCGAATACTCCGGGGACGGGAAGTTCGGATTCGAGGAAGACTTCTGGGACTTCGCGGGCGCGCAGCGGGCGACCGCCGACTACGCAGACGCGTGCTCCACCATCGATCCCGACCACCGTGAGAAGCGCACGCGTGACGATTGGGGAGACGGTCCGGACTGGACGAGAGGCGCCCCGTCCTTCTTCGAACGCTCGGCGAGCCGCGGCTAGCGACGCTCGAAGGGATTCTTCTCGGGGTCACCCTCGGGGTGGAGCCGAGCCGAGCGTCCACGTGGACGCGAGGGTGGGTTGTCCTCGTCGTACTTCGGGCCGTGTTGGTCGAGCACGTCGCCCAGATCTTCGCCTCCCGACGCATGCGAGAACGGCTGCGGCTCGTCGTCCTCGGTCCGGGCTGCTTGCTTCTTCTTCCGTTTGAAGATCGCCATGATCGTTCCCTCCATCGACCATTGTGTCGCGAGACGGGGGTCGGCAAGGGGCGCGACCATGACAGCGTGCCAGAGATGCCCCAGATGCAGGCCCTCGCCGAGCGCATCGACGCCGTCACCACCGGCCGCCGGGTCGCGGCCGTCGAGCCACTCGGGTTCTCGGCCCTCAAAACGGTCGACCCCGCACCCGACGTTCTCGTCGGTCGCCAACTCGCCTCCGTTGGGCGCCGCGGCAAGTACCTCGTGCTCGACCTCGGTGACGCGCGGATGCTGATCCACCTGTCCCAAGCAGGGCGCCTCGATGTCGAGGACCCGCCCAAGACGACGCGGCCCCGCGGCGCGGTGGTCCGAGTGGGGTTCGAGGACGGACCAGCCCTGCTCGTCCGGGAGCACGGCAAGGAGCGCAAGGCTTCGTGGTGGGTGCTCGCGTCCGACGACGACGGACCGCTCGAGGGTCTCGGCCCCGAGGTCGACAGTGAGACCTTCGCCCGGTTCTTGGCCGAGAGTGACGATCGGCGCCGTATCCACACGATCGTGCGCGATCAGCGAACGGTCGCGGGTGTCGGGCGGGGCTATGCGGACGACGCGCTCTGGCGAGCACAGCTGTCTCCGTACGCGACGCTCCGCTCGTTGACGAGCGAGGAGCGAGACACGCTGCTTTCCTCGTTGCGCGACGTGCTCTCGGACGGACTCGCGCGCGAGCGAACGCGCACAGGAGGACTTTCGGCACCGAAGCTCGGTGAGCACTTCGAGATCCACCGCCGGTCGGGGACGTCGTGCCCTCGATGCGGTGACGGGCTGCGCCGCGTGTCGTACGAGTCGTACGAGATCACCTACTGCCCTACGTGCCAGACCGGCGGCAAGGTCCTCGCCGACCGCCGACTCTCCCGCCTCGTGAAGTAGGGACCCTCACTGCGCCCTGGTGCCGCCGGGCCTTGCCTAGCATGCAGCCCGTGTCGGTCTCGCTCGCGACCATCCCGAGTCCCGACCGTGGCGTCATCGAGCTCGGGCCGCTCGATCTCCACGCGTACGGGCTCATGCTCGCCGTCGGCATCCTCGTGGCGACGTTCGTCGCCGATCGCCGGTTCACGAACCGAGGTGGCGAGCCCCGACAGGTCGTCGACATCGCCCTGTGGGTCGTCGTCGGGGGCGTGGTCGGGGCACGCGTCTATCACCTCTTCACCGGCTACGACTGGGACAGCGGAGGCATAGCGGGCACCTTCGCGATCTGGGAGGGTGGGCTCAGCATCTGGGGCGCCGTCATGGGTGGCGCGGCCGCACTCGTGATCGTCGCCCGCTCGAGGCACCTCGACTCACTTGCCCTCACCGACTCCGTCGTCGTCGGTCTCGTGCTCGCGCAGGCGATCGGCCGATGGGGGAACTACTTCAACCAGGAGCTCTTCGGACGACCGACCGACTTGCCGTGGGGTCTCGAGATCGACCTTCCGCATCGTCCACCGGAGTACCTCCAGTTCGAGACGTTCCATCCGACGTTCCTCTACGAGTCGCTCTACCTGCTCCTGATGGTCGGCATGCTTCTCTGGGCGGAACGTGCCTTCCGCTTCAAGCGCGGGCAGACCACCGCGCTCTACATCGCGCTCTACACGTTCGGGCGGTTCTTCTTCGAGAACATGCGCTCCGATCCTGCGACCGAGATCGGTCCGCTCCGGGTCAACGCCTGGGTGAGCATCGTGCTCTTCGTCGGCGCGGTCGTCTGGTTCGTCTGGCTCGGGAGACGTCCCGACGGGACCTATCCCGTCGCGCCGTGGACGACGCCCGTCGAGTCCGTGACCAGCAGGGCCGTACCGAGCGATGACTCCTCGGAGTGAACCGAGTCACAACCCGAAGTCTGCGATGTGACGCGCGGTAGCGTCGCAGCGCCCTGATCGAGGAGAAGCGACGTGACCACGACCATCACCGATGTCGCCGCCCGTGCTGTCGCCGCAACGAAGATCTACGGCTCCGGCGAGGCAGAGGTCCGCGCGCTCGACGGCGTCACCACGGAGTTCGGCACGGGACGGTTCACAGCGATCATGGGGCCCTCGGGCTCCGGCAAGTCGACGTTGCTGCACTGCCTGGCCGGGCTCGACCGACTCACGTCGGGTCAGGTGTTCCTGGGTGATACCGAGGTCTCCGCACTGTCGGAACGAAAGCTCACCCTGTTGCGGCGTGATCAGGTCGGGTTCATCTTCCAGGCGTACAACCTGATCCCGACCCTCAACGCTCGGGAGAACATCGAGCTCCCGATGTCGCTCGCCGGCCGGAAGCCCGAAGCCTCCTGGTTCGACGAGGTCGTGGACACTGTCCGATTGCGTGACCGACTGACGCACCGTCCGGCCGAGCTGTCCGGCGGGCAGCAGCAGCGAGTCGCCGTCGGGCGGGCGTTGCTCAGTCGACCGAAGATCATCTTCGCCGACGAGCCCACTGGGAACCTCGATTCGAAAGCCGGCGCCGAGATCCTCGACTTCATGAAGAACGCCGTCGACCACCTCGGCCAGACGATCGTGATGGTGACCCACGATCCCGTGACCGCGAGCTATGCGAGCCGTGTGGTGTTCCTGGGCGACGGACGAGTCGTGGACGAGGTGCTCGACCCGACCCCCGAGCGCATCCTCGAGACCATGGGTCGGCTCGGTTCCTGAACGACGAGAGCGGAGGATGCCGAGATGCTTCGGGCGACGCTGAAGGGTCTGCTTGCGCACAAGCTGCGCTTCGCGCTGACCGGACTCGCCGTCGTGCTCGGCGTCGCCTTCATGTCGGGCACGTTCGTGCTCACCGACACCGTGAGCAAGGTGTTCAACGATCTCTTCGGCGAGATCAACGAGAACACCGATGCGTACGTGCGCTCGTCGTCGTCGACCGACGTCGACTTCGGGGGCACGCTGCGTCCGTGGATCCCCGAGAGCCTCGTCGAGCCGGTTCGGGCCGTCGACGGCGTCGAGCTGGCGGAGCCGGACTTCGTCCTCCAGTCGGGGGTCCGGTTGCTCGACAGCGATGGGGACCCGATGGGCAACCCCAACATGGGTGCGCCGACCCTCGGGATCGCCTGGGAGGAGGTCACCGGAGGTACGGGCGTCGAGGTGGTCGAAGGCCACGCCCCCGAAACCGCCGACGAGATCGCGCTCGACAGGCGCTCGGCCGACGACGGAGGCTACGAGGTTGGCGACAGCGTGCGCGTGAACACTCCCCTCGGAGACGCGGACCAGCCGTACACGCTCGCCGGCGTGGCGCGCTTCGGCATCGGCGACAGCCCCGCAGGCGCGATCACGGTGTTCTTCGCCCTGGAGGAGCTCCAGCGCATCGCGGGTGCGCTCCCGCCCGACGTCGAGGAGCCGCAGATCGGCGGCGTGATCGTCAGCGCCCAGGACGGGGTCTCCGAAGACGTGCTGCGCGACCGCATCGCAGCCGCCCTGGACGCCGAGGGTGTCGAGGGCGTCGAGGTCATCACGGGGGCGCAGCTCACCGAGGAGACCCAGGACGAAATCGCTGAGGGCGTCGGGTTCTTCACGATCATCCTCACGGTGGCCGCCGGCGTTGCGTTGCTCGTCGGCGCGTTCATCATCTTCAACACCTTCTCCATCGTGGTCACGCAGCGCACCCGCGAGCTTGCGCTCCTGCGCGCACTGGGTGGGAGCGGTCGCCAGGTGCGCCTCGCCGTGCTCGGCGAGGCACTCGCGGTCGGCATCGGCGCCGCGATCGTGGGGATCTTCGCAGGCATCGGCCTTGCGGCCCTCCTCCAGACGGTGCTCGATGCTGTCGGCTTCGATCTCCCGACGACGTCCATGGTCATCAAGCCGTCGGGCATCGCCATCGCGATGTCGGTCGGCATCGTGATCACGGTGGCATCCGCAGTCCTGCCCGCGATCCGAGCGTCGCGCCTCTCGCCGCTGGCGGCGATCCGCGACGTGGCGTTCGAGGATCCGCGGCTCGGTCGACGGACGATCATCGGGGTCGCGGCGACTGCGGTCGGCTTCGTGCTCCTCGCGCTCGGCCTCGGGATCGTCGGTGACGTCGACAACGCCATCTACTACGTCGGGTTTGGGGCGCTGGTCGTCTTCCTCGGTGTCACGATCCTGAGCCCCGCGGTCGCTCGACCGATCGCCGGGACTTTGGGCTGGCCGGTGGAGCGACTCCGCGGGATCACCGGGCGGATCGCGCGCTCCAACGCCGTCCGCAACCCACGTCGGACCGCGTCGACGGCCTCGGCCCTGATGATCGGCGTCGCGCTCGTCGTGCTGATCTTCGTGCTGGCCGCGTCGATCCAACGCTCCGTCGACGTCCAGGTGGATCGTTCGTTCACCGTCGACGCGATCGTCACCGAGGAGGGCGCCGGAGGGTTCGGTGGCAACATCACCCCGCTCGTCGCACAGCAGATCGACGCGCTCGACGAGACGGAGGCCGTGAGCGGCATCCGGTTCGCGAGCAGCGCCGACTTCGACGGGAAGTCGGCGTTCTACGGCGCAGTCGACACGCAGGTCGTCGACCAGCTCTTCGACCTCGACGTGCAGCAGGGAGCCATCACCGACGTCCAGCTCGACGACGTCGGCGTGTCGGGACGCGTCGCACGCGACCAGGGTTGGGAGTTGGGCGATGTGCTCCCCAGCGACTTCGGCATCGCCGAGCGCGATCTGACGATCCGGGCGATCTTCGAGCTCGGGCAGCGGGAGGGCCTCGCCGACTTCCTGATCTCGGCCGAGACGTTCGATGCGCTCGGGTTCCCGGGCGTCGGGGATCTGGGCGTGTACATCACGTTCGCACCGGGCGTGACTCCCGAGGACGGCACAGCCGCCGTCGCAGAAGTGATCGAGCCGTATCCCGTCCTCGAGGTCATCGATCGCGAGGAGCTCAAGGAGCAGATTGCAGCGCAGATCAACCAGGTCATCGTGTTCCTCTTCGTGCTCCTCGCGTTGGCGATCGTGATCGCGTTCGTCGGGATCGTCAACACGCTCGCGCTCTCCGTGCTCGAACGGGTCCGGGAGATCGGACTGCTCCGAGCGGTCGGCATGAGTCGACGACAGCTCCGCTCTTCGATCCGATGGGAAGCCATCCTGGTGTCGCTGTTCGGTGCCGTGCTCGGACTCGTCGTCGGCCTCGTCTTCGGCTGGGCGATCGTGCGCGCGCTTGCCGACCAGGGCATCGAGGAGTTCAGCGCCGCGCCGCTGCCGCTGCTGATCGTGACGATCTGCGCTGCGATCTTCGGTGTGGTCGCAGCGATCTTCCCGGCCTGGCGTGCGACGCGGATGAACGTCCTGGAGGCCGTCACCACCGACGAGTGAGTCAGGTGTCGAAACGCGCGCGGACGTCCTCGTCCTTGCCGCGCACCTTCTCGGCCAGGTCGACCTGGTAGCGCTCGATGGCGCCACGCAGCTTCTCGTCGCTCGTCGCGAGGATCCGGACCGCGAGCAGCCCCGCGTTGCGGGCGTTGCCGACCGCCACCGTCGCGACCGGCACGCCCGCGGGCATCTGCACGATCGAGAGGAGCGAGTCGACGCCTTCGAGGTGCTCGAGCGCGACGGGGACGCCGACGACCGGGAGGGCTGTCATCGACGCCGTCATCCCCGGCAGGTGTGCGGCGCCCCCAGCGCCTGCGACGATCACCCGCAAGCCACGGTCCGAGGCGGTCCGGGCGTAGTCGAAGAGCACGTCGGGCGTGCGGTGAGCCGAGACGATGCGAACCTCGTGGGGTACCTCGAACTCGACGAGCACGTCGATCGTGCCCTGCATCACGGCGAGGTCGGAGTCGCTGCCCATGATGACGCCGACGACCGGTGCTGCCACGACCCGACGTTATCCGTCGGCGGCTGTGGCGGGGTGCTCGTTGCCGTCTAGTGTCCGCATCCATGCGAACACGCCTCACCGACGTGCTCGGGATCGAGCACCCCGTCATGCTCGCCGGCATGGGCGGCGTCTCCTATCACGAGCTTGCCGCAGCCGTCTCCGATGCGGGGGGCTTCGGTTGCCTCGGCGCGTCGACGATGACCTCGGAGCAGATGGTCGACGAGATCCGCATGACGCGCGAGCTCACTGATCGTCCGTTCGGTGTCGACCTCCTCACCGCGATGCCTGATCGGCTGCTCGACGATGTGCAAGCGCTCATCGACGGTGGCGCGACGCTCTTCGCCGCGGGCCTCGGGGTGCCACGCGATGTGATCCAGCTCTGTCACGACAACAGCGTGCTCGTGCTCAGCATGTGCGGCAAGGTCCGTCACGCGACTGCCGCGGTGGAGGCCGGTTGCGACATCGTCGTCGCCCAGGGGACCGAGGCAGGAGGCCACACTGGCCAGGTCGCGACCATGCCGCTCGTTCCCCAGATCGTCGACGCGGTCGGCGACCGCGTCCCCGTCGTCGCGGCGGGCGGGCTCTTCGACGGCCGTGGGCTGGCTGCCGCGCTCGCGCTCGGCGCCGACGGCGTCTGGATCGGGACGCGGTTCATCGCAACCCCCGAGGCCCGCAGCCTGCCCGGCTACAAGGACGCGCTCGTCGCGGCCGCGGAGGACGGCACAGCGATCAGCCGCGCGTTCTCGGGCAAGACGATGCGCGTCGTCGCGAACGAGACCACGCGGCACTTCGAGGCGCATCCCGACGAGCTGAAGCCATTCCCGGAACAGCTCATGACCTCGATGAGCGAGGGCTACTTCCACCTCGGTGGCGACGAGAGCACCGAGGTCGATCCCGACCGCGAGGGCTATCCCGCGGGTCAGGGGACCGGTGCCATCCACGAGCTGGTTCCGGCAGGTGATCTCGTCCGCCGGATCGTCGCCGACGCCCGCGCGAGCCTCGACCGACTGGCCGCGATCGACCGCTGACGACGCGGCGAGCAGGAGCTCCAGGCCACGTTGCGCGGGTGTGGGTGGCGTGCGAGCCTGCGCGGATGTTCGTGGTACACGAGGTCCACCGGCTCGTGGGCGCCCGTGAGGACGACGCCGAGGAAGCGTTCCGCGACCGCTGGCTCCCCGAGCTCGCCGCAACCGACGACACCCGCCTGTTGTGGTTCCTGCGGCGCGCGCTCGGCACTGGCCGTGGCTATGAGGCGGTGACGCTCACCGGTGTGCGCGACGGCGCGTCCTACGAGCGCCTGGTCCGGCGCGTCCAGGACGGCGACCTGCGGTCGTGGGCAGCCGACCTCGACCGTATGCGCCATGAGGTGACGGGGAAGCTGCTCGTGCCGGCGGTGTGGTCACCGACGGCCGCGCTCGACCTCAACGCAGTGCCGGTCGACGGCGCAGAGCATGACCCGACCTTGTACATGGAGGACACCGCGTGGCCGTACGAAGCAGGTCTCGACGCCTACCTCGAGGCCGCCCGCGCGCACTATGCCCCCAGCCTCGAGACCGAGTCCGAGCGGTCCCTCCTGGAGCTGCGCGCCGTGTTCCAGACCGTGCTGGGAGCGCCGCGTCGGCGCGAAGTCGTCCTGTGGCAGCGCGTC